>LUMD01000380.1_pt1 | contig 23140 bp, 20 predicted proteins | sample 729651 | NCBI WGS metagenome assembly LUMD01 (sample SAMN03860272, study PRJNA289734) | marine metagenome | biome: seawater column; feature: ocean; material: water; isolation source: Red Sea water column Station 34 - depth 258m | place: Saudi Arabia: Red Sea | collected 2011-10-15 | depth 258 m | reverse complement strand
TTCCTGATCATGGGGTCTCTGATGTATCTCGTAGGATGCTTTCAAGGATCAGTTGAGGCACTTCGTTCACTACAAGAGCCTACCCACTTTACAGACTTTGTAATCTCCCACTCACATTTAACTGTATTCGGAACCTTTGTTGTCTGGGCTATAGCAGGTACTATATACGTCTGGCCCAGAATTCATGATCAGGAGCTCTGGTCCTTCAAGATGGGTAACTGGTCTTTCTGGCTCATCACATTCGGAATTACAATTATGGGTCTTGTTCTGACCATGGGAGGTTTGATGCAGGGTACGATGTGGATGAAAGGAACTGAGTGGCTGGACACTGTTGTTGCTATGCGTCCATACTGGCTGGTCAGGACACTATCTGGGATCAGTATGGATATCGGAATATCCCTGTTGGTGTTTAACTTGATGAGAACCGCATTGGCAGGCTACAAAAATAATCAACATACTGCTCAGTTTGTAGCAGCTGGGGAGGCCGTATGAATCTTAAAAACGTTGCTTTGTTTGCGGGTTTTTTCTTTGCTACCCTTGCTATCTTCACACAGGGTGTTCTGCCTATGCTGGAACCCCAGTCGCGACAGGTAAAGGTAACAAAGGTTGTAAGGACAGATTTAGGTGAGCTGAAATGGATGGAACATGAAGCAACAAACTACACTGAATCTGAGCTGATAGGTCGACAAGTATATATCCGTGAAGGCTGCTGGTATTGCCATTCACAATATGTGCGTCCAGTTACAGGGGAAACTCGTCGCTGGGGGCCTGTCACGCAAGCTGGTGAGTACGCATTTGATATACCTCACCTGTTTTCTACCCGCCGAATAGGTCCGGATCTATCTCGTGTTGGACTTAAATACAGCGACGAGTGGCATCTTGCACACTTCTGGGATCCACGCATGGTAGTGCCTGACTCAATCATGCCTCGCTTTGCAGAATTGTTTGATGGGCCCTATGAAGGAATAAAAGTTGTTGAAGATGATGAAGGCAACAAGACCCTGGATAAAACAGCCAATTCAGGTAACATCTTTGATTTTTCCAGTAAGGAAAAAATAATGCTTACTCCAAACCAGCAAGGATTGGTCTATGTTGCAGAAAAAGGGAAATATCCTGTGATTTGGACACCAAATGAGGAATTCACAGGAGATTCAGTTAATGTCATTACAGAAACCGAGGAACTGAAAGGACTTGTTGATTACCTGCAAAAACTTGGCACAAACCGCGGTAAATGGCGTGATCGTTTTGAACCTCAGCAAATTGAAGCATCAATGGTTTCTATTCCACGTTCTGAGGAATGGATTGAATTCGGTCAGGAAGTCTACCAACGCAGATGCGAGGGCTGTCATGGAGACAAGGGTGACGGCAATGGTCCTGCAGCAACCTTTATGTATGAATTTCGTCCACGGAACTTTACAGCAGGCGTATTCAAGTTCAGTCTAACACCTTCAGGCTCTCTGCCACAGGATGGTGATCTCTGGAGGACAATTACCAGGGGTGTTCGGGGATCAGCAATGCCTTCATGGCACATGCTGCCCGATAAAGACCGTATTGCCGTTATACAGTACATCAAATATGAACTTGCTGTAGACAGAAGTGAGCCCGATGAACCATATGCTTATTTCACAGAGGAACCTGCTGAAGCACCAATATATATTGGACAGGCGCCTGATCCCTCTGAAGAAATTGTGGCACATGGCAAGGAAATCTGGCAGCAGGCAAAATGCTGGGAATGCCATGGAAATACCGGGAAAGGAGATGGTGAAAAGGCTGCAGGACTTGAAGACGATTTAGGATTTCCAATTCGACCGGCTGATTTGACTTCAGGCCAATTTAAGTCTGGTCCATCCGTCAAGGATATCTTCCGAACAGTGACAACCGGCCTGAGTGGCACCCCAATGCCTTCATTTGAAGATGCCTTTCCGGAAGAAGATCGCTGGGCTTTAGCTTACTTTGTGTTGTCACTTTCGGCCTTTACAGATCCACTGACGGGCAAACCAATGTTAATTGCACAGGAAGACAGAGATGCTCTTAATAATCCGGAACTCAAGGCAAACACCTCAAAACTAGCATATAAGCGAAGTTCTTTAAGTTACCTTGCAGGTCAATACGCCGGTGAGGCATGGGCAGGCCGCAAAGGAATTGAAATGCTAGAACCTGAAAATAAATAAGGGGATAACATGATCGAAGTTACAATGATCCAATTCTTTGTCGCACTTTTCATGAGCCTTGGTGCTGTGTGCATATTTATCTGGGCTGTGTTGTCTGGTCTCTTTACCGATGTGGAAGAGATTAAGTTACGTGCATATCAAGCTGAGGTCAACTCAGATGATTCAAAAAAATAACACATTTAAAAAATTCAGAAATGGAACAGCAAAATTCAAATCAGGAAAACATACCCCACCACGAACAGATTGAAGAATATGGCAGCGGACATATACAGGCACGACATGGCCGTATCAACAGCTGGCTGCTTGTAGTTTATGTTATTATGTTCGTCTGGGCAATTTATTATGGGTATGTTTATTGGGGAGGTCTTGGTCCTGGTTTAGACTATTAATATACCTGCCTTGATGATACTTAATTGTAAACACTAACAATTTCCACAATGAAAGGGAAACGTGGTAGCAGCAAAATTATTACTTGGTATTGCAGTATTTAATCTCATTTTTCTGTTTTCCGAAATTGCATTGAACGTTTTTGGCGTAGCTTTACTATAAACAGGAGTAATTATGACAACTGCAGAAGAAATGGCCTTTGCAATATTCATAATCATGACAGTCGCATTTTTTATCTGGGTTGCGTATCTGGTTGTGAAGGAATAGAGTACACTGCTGTCTAAGTTTGCAACAGCTTAGGGTCATTTACTGGGGAATATACACCTGCCTAACTCAGTTCAAAAAAGATAGATCTTAGCTGTAAGTAGAATTGACATTGATATAACTTGTTTTTTCTTCTTAAGATTAGTTAAGATCAAGCAAAAACATCAAATTATTGATCGTTTCTTCACCGGCTGCCAATGTAAATTGGCATCTGCCTCACTCAGCATCACATGTCCTATTATCTCCTGATTTTTTTGGCCGGTATTGCCGGAAGTTTTCACTGCATAGGAATGTGCGGCGGATTCGCATGTGTCCTGGGACGTAACCCAAAAGGTTATATATCTACACTATTACGGCATCTTCTCTATAATTCCGGCAGGATCGTATCTTATGCCTTCATGGGAGGACTTGCGGGAATGGCCGGACATAAACTTTTCTCTTCTGTACAGGCAGGGAATGAACTTATGTCTGCAGGGCACAACCAAATGGGCTTCACACATCTTGCGCCATTACTTCCAGCCTCACTAAGTACAGGACAGCGCATACTTGCAGTGTTCGCAGGTTTGCTGATGCTGATAATGGCATTTCAGTTGTTTGGTTATTTCAATCGACTGCATCGTTTTACAACAGGATTTGGGGGAATCACATTTGTGAACTCACTTACCAGCCTGTTAAATTCCCCAAAACGAGCTGCTCCTTTGGCTTTTGGTGTTTTTAATGGTTTTCTTCCTTGTCCACTGGTTTATGCATTTGTCGCACAAGCTGCAGCAAGTTCAAACAGTTTTTCCGGAATAATGACAATGATAGCATTTGGATTGGGCACTTTCCCGGCTATGCTTTTGATTGGAGGAGTCAGTCAATTGGTCCAGCCACACTGGAGGAAATTAGGAGTACGAGTAGCAGGAAGTTTTATTCTGCTATTCGGATTGATTACCTTGATCCGCGGACTTGTTCCAACACTAGGTCATGGAATATTTTCTTAATGATCATAAGCTGCATTTAAATCCAATATCACCATTGACAGACTCCCAATCAATGCCAAAGGCAGAGCTCCGAAAGGCTCCTAAGGAAGGATTTTGCAGTCATTGCCTGCTTGCATTGGGTTCTCATCCCACCAGAAGAACAGTTAATGGTGAAGATCATGGTTTTTGCTGTTATGGATGTTGTCTGGCATTCCAGGTTAAGCATGGAAGCAGGGAAGAGCCTGAGGCAGCATGGCTGCTGATACGCCTTGGCACAGGAGGATTTTTAGCAATGAACATTATGCTGTTCAGTCTGCTGCTTTACTCAGGCACCTTCAATTATGCTGATGCTGAGTTAATTCCTTTGATTCACTGGATTCTGGGAATTTTTGCGACTCCTGTAATGTTGATATTGGGATGGCCTTTTTTTCATGAGACATGGGATGGTCTTCTTCAGGGGCGTTTAACCTCATCTACGCTGATTTCTCTAGGAGCCGGAGCGGCATATGCTTATTCTGTGCTGATGCTCTTTACAGGAGGAAGTCATATTTATTTTGATACAGCCACAATGGTACTTGTACTCTTCACAGTGGGACGCTATCTGGAAGCAGCAGGAAGAGCCAAGGCAGTAAGAAACATTGCCCCGATGCTTGAAGCTGAAGAACAGTGGGCATCAGTTGTTGAAAATGGAAAAGAAACGCCTCTTTCAGTACGTCAGGTTCAGGCTGGCATGTCCGTGCGAGTACGTCCGGGAGAAAGAATACCTGTGGACGGAACAATAATCGAAGGATGTTCATCTGCTGATGAAAGGATTCTTACTGGAGAAAGTCGCCCCGTAACAAAAAATGTGGACGATTATGTTCTTGCAGGATGTATTAATCTGGAGGGTTCACTTTTGATCAAATGTAATGCTGCGGGTTCTGATACTAGATGGGGAAATTTATGCAGAATAGTCAGAGATACATTGTCACAGCCGAATTCCACTCAACGTATAGTAGACAAAGCAGCAGGCAGGTTTGTCCCAGCTGTATTGGGCATCACTGCCCTGACCATAATTTACTGGCAAACAGAGGTTGCATTAAACCAGGCTCTGCTGCATGGACTTGCCGTTCTGGTTGTGGCATGTCCATGTGCATTGGGATTGGCAGCACCACTTGCCACTGCTTTGGGATTAGGGCAATTCCTTCAACGGGGTTGCCTTGTACGTGGAGCAGAAGTTCAGGAAAAACTGGCACGTATACAGGGGATTGCATTTGACAAAACTGGAACCCTTACAGAAGGATATACAAACCTAGTTCATATTGAATGTGAAGAAGATTATCATGAAGTGGTATTGCGTCGTACTGCTGCTTTAGAACATCATTCAGAACATCCTTTGGCCCATGGAATTATTAGCGCTGCAAAAACTCGAAAACTTCAGCTGCCAGAAGCTCAAAAAGTACAGGCTGTTCCGGGCAGTGGTTTATTAGGATATATTGAAGATAATCTAATCGTAGCAGGTCGTGCTGATTGGTTAAGAAAACTGGACTATGAGATTTCTGGCTACATGTCAGAACGTCTTGAACAACAGGAAAATTCAGGACATACTGCAGTCTGTGTAGGATGGAACAAAAAGGTAAAAGGACTTTTATTTCTAGATGATCAGCTTCTCAATGACGCTCCAGTAATGGTCCGTGAATTAAAAAATCTGGGATTAAAAACATTATTGCTAACTGGAGATATTTCATCAGTAGGCCAGCGAATTGCTGAAACAGCAGGTATTGATGAATGGGAGGCCACATTAGGTACTGGCCAGCGCAGGTATAGGGATTGCTGTTGGTGGTGCGACAGATCTGGCCAGGGAAACTGCTGATCTGGTGTTACCGCAAGGGGGAATTATACTGCTACCATGGGTAATTCAGCTGTCGAGAGCTGTTCGAAAAACTATCCTCACTAATATTATGTGGGCTTTCGGCTACAATGCGGTTGCTATAACACTGGCTGTTTCTGGCTTTCTTCTGCCAATACTTGCAGCTGTCTTGATGGCTGGATCAAGCCTGCTGGTAGTCCTGAATTCATTGCGGTTAGAAAAATTGTCTTCCGAAGTGTAAAAAGTACCTGAAAATTCCATAAAAATAATTGTAGTGTATTCTAAATATAGCACTAGATAAGTTTGGTAAATTCATGTGAATAAGAACAAATGGATGAAAAACTACTAAATAACAGCCTTACCAGGCGCAGCATGCTGGGATCTGTAGGAACTTTAGTATTAAGTGGAACAGGATTATATTTTACTGAGATCCTGGCTGCGTCAGAATTAAAACAGTCTACTTCGAACCTATTTGACAGCAATGCACTTGAAGACTCCTCCAGAATTAAGATTCACATGCCTGAATATGCTTATGATGGCGGACGTGTACCTTTTTCTATCGAAGTTGAATCAAGAATGACTGAAACTGATTATGTAAGTCATGTTCATGTTTTTTCAGAAAGTAATCCCTTTCCCCGTGTAGCCAGTTTTCACTTTACTCCTCACAGCGGACGAGCTTTTGCACGTACACGCATCCGACTGTCAACAAGCCAGCATGTCATTGTGGTTGCGGAAATGCATAATGGAAACACTTTGACTGCACGGAAATGGATTGAAGTAACTATCAATGGCTGCAAGGAGGACTGAACTAAAAAGCGGTTAAATTATGACAACACCAAGAATGAGAGTGAAGGCACCGAAAAATGCCATTAAAGGTGAAATCGTAGAGATTATGACACTGATTTCACATCCAATGGACACTGGACTTCGCAAGGATAAGCATGGAATCATAATTCCACGAAAAATTATTAATAAATTTGTATGTAAATATAATGACATGGAAGTGTTTGTTGTTGAACTGCACGAAGCCATTTCAGCAAATCCCCTGATCCAGTTCAGCCTGGTGACCAATGATTCCGGCATACTAAAATTTATCTGGTTCGAAGATGAAGGAAAGGTTTATTCAACAACTCGGAAACTTCGTGTGTCTTGAGGAATAAAAGGAGTGTTCCGTACTTCAAAAAAATTCATACTGAGAGCTCGTCTTTCATTAACAATGTTGGCAGTATTTAATTTCTGCTTAAACATCAGTATTATCCAGGCACACTCAACTTCTCAGCAGTCTCAAAACCTGGAAATTTATCAAGATATAGGTGGAAATTTCACCCTGCTGAGCTCAAATAATCAATATGTCAGTCTGGAGGACTTTCAAGGAAAAGTAGTCCTGATGTTTTTTGGCTTTACCGCCTGTCCTGACACTTGTCCAATTACTTTAAATAAACTGCAACAGGTTATGGCTCAATTGGACCAGCAGAAACCCGTGCAACAGCTGTTTATAACGGTTGATCCAAAAAGAGATAATCCTGAGCAACTGAAATCTTTTTTAGGTAGAAGTGCCTACATGAAAAATCCAACTATAAATTCAGAAACAAATTATCTGATGATACATACAGGTTACGTGTACCTGATAGATCAACAGGGTCAGGTTCGTGCAATCTATCCTCAGGATACAGAGAAAATACAGATGATTGAAGACATCAGACAATTACTGGCAGACATCTGATATGAAAAACTACCTCTGTAACTTAGAATAAAACTATTGAATTGAAATAATTATAAATAACTAACTGGAATTAAAATCAAAAATATAAATCACCAGTTAAAATAATTCATTAATATTTTTCATGTCTCATTAAATTGTTCATCAAAATATGAGAATAAAATCATTATTATGCACACTTGCAATTCTCACTGCAATAATAGCAGGGGTTCCAATGTCTTTACACCCAGCAGGCAAAGAGGGCCTGCTGCTCTCATTGTCCTGTACATCTTGTCATGGAACATACGGACTAAGCCCTGGAGCAATACCAACTCTTTATGGAAAATCCAGAAAATATCTCATAAAAACATTGATAGAGTTCCGAAATGGAGATAGAGATTCTACTATTATGGAACGTATTGCAAAAGGCTATACTGAGAATGACATACGCTTGATAGCAAACTATTTTTCTAGTCTTACAAAGAAGAAGAAAAAGTGAAAAAGATCACCAGGAGGAATTTCAATAAATTATTGGGTGCTTTCAGTGCTGTTTCTGCTCTGGAAGCCGTTGCAGGATATCCCACTCCACTTTTAGCGGCAAAACAGCAAGTGGTTGTAATTGGTGGAGGATTTGGAGGTGCAACTGCAGCTAAATACCTGCGACTGATGGATTCTAACCTGCAGGTCACACTTGTGGAACCAAAAAGGTATTACTATACCTGCCCGTTCAGCAATCTCGTACTTGGTGGATATAAAGATTTGAGTGAAATTAGATATGGATATGATAATCTGAGCAGGTATTATGGAATTCATGTTATACAAGCCACTGCAGCAAGACTTAATGCTTCCTCGAAAAAAGTAATATTAACAGATGGGAAAAGCTTCTCATACAATCGAGCTATTGTGTCTCCAGGTGTTGATATGCGTTTTGATAAAATGGAAGGATATAATTATGGTATTGTAAATAAAATTCCACATGCATGGAAAGCTGGAAGATCTACGCTTCTTCTGAAAAAACAGCTTGTAGAAATGCGGGATGGCGGCACAGTGCTGATATGTCCTCCAAACCAGCCTTATAGATGCCCCCCAGGACCATATGAACGTGCCGGCCTTATTGCCCATTTCCTCAAACAGCATAAACCTCGTTCCAAAATTCTAATTCTTGATGCAAAAGAACAGTTTGCAAAACAGGCACTTTTCACCTCAGGTTGGGAACAGCTTTACGGACATATGATTGAATGGTTCCCGGGTTCAGCCGGTGGTAAGATTCTTCGGGTTGATGCAGGAGAGATGGCTGTTGAAACAGAATTTGGAATAGAAGAAGGAGATGTCATCAACTTTATACCAGACCAGTGGGCCGGACAAATTGCACATGAATCCGGACTTGTAGATGAATCAGGCTGGTGTCCTGTTGATCAAAGAACCTTTGAATCTACAATACATCCCGGTATTCATATCATAGGTGATGCAGCAATTGCAGGCGCAATGCCCAAGTCAGGTTTATCTGCCAGCAGCCAGGCTAAGTTCACTGCTGTTGCCGTGATTGATATGCTAAACAACAAAAATCCTGAAACTACTTCACTCGCCAATACTTGCTACAGTTTTTTAGCACCAGAGTACGCAATATCTGTTGCATCAGTTTATCACCTGTCCGGAAGTAAAATTGTTAAAGCAGAAGGTTCAGGTGGTGTAAGTCCTATAAATGCAAATCTATCTGTGCGTCGAGCAGAAGCCATCTATGCCCAGGGGTGGTATGACAGCATCACACAGGATATGTTTGGTTAAACTGCATTAATTAAATTTAAAATATAATGAATATTTTTTATCTGATTTAAAATAAAAAAACTATGAAAAATTTTTCTGCTATAAAGAATATTATAAAATTATTCTTAATTAAATCACGAAATATATTACTTAGGGATATTTTTACATTAAACAGTTATAAATTAATAAAAGATATTTTTTTAATTTACATTAAAGCAACAATCCGAGTTTTAATCATTGGTGTTATTGGTATTTCTTTTATTAATACATTCTCGTATGCAGCAGAGTTAACTTTAGAAGAATATGTTAGGAAACCTTTTGGCAATGTAATCTTTCTGAGACATGCATTGGCTCCTGGATTTGATGCAAAAGGAGAGCCTGATAAATTTAAAATTGATGACTGCTCAACTCAACGAAACTTAAATGCAGTAGGAATAGAGCAGGCAATCAATCTTGGGAAATTATTTACTCAATCAGGTTTGAAATTTAACAAAATTTATTCAAGCCAATGGTGTCGCTGCCTTGAAACCGCAAGACTGCTGGATATGGGAGAAGTTATCACTGAACCATCCTTAAATTCTGGTTTCAGAGGGATCTTTAATAAAGAAATTTCATTGGCAAAACTAAGAAAATTATTAGATGAATTAAAAAACAAGAACGGACTATTTTTGATGATAACCCATTATGGTACTATTACAGCTATGACGGAAATCTTTGTTGATAGCGGCGGTGCTGTCGCGTATAATGTAAAAACAAAATCTTCTATAAAAATATTATTGAAATAACATTTTTTTATTGGAACAACTTTTTATGCTTTCTATTATCATCTAATGTTGTTAAAGTTGTTTTATAATTATAAAGAAATTATATTTTTTTCTGCTTTGTATTTCTGTTTAATATCATACTATTAAAGTTTGATATATTAAATTAATCAATTATTTAAACTATTAGTTAAGTCCTTAATAAGCTCTGATAAAATTTTATAAAAACATCATAATATTTCAATATATTAATAATTCAAGAACTTCTTAACAAATTCAGCGGTGATATTCTCAACGTACGTCTTGTCGCCAGCCACGCTACTGCAACACTTAATGTTGTGACTCCTGCAACACTGGCTAAACTTATTTGCCAGGTCCATTCCCAGAGATTTTCAAAAAACCACCAGGCAATTCCGTAGGACATAACCAAACTGAGTCCAACCCCGAATATGCCTGCATATATTCCCAATACCGCAAATTCAATTTGAATCATCTTTTGGATATCACTAAATTTTGCACCAAGCACTTTCAGCAAATTTAATTCCCATAGCCTCCCTTCAACTTCATGCCTGGCAATGGAAAATACAACCACAAGTCCGGCCATAATTGAAAGATATGCCATGAATCTTAGTGCCAGAACCATTTGATCTGAAATTTTCAGTACTCGTTCCACCGTGCGTGTTACGTCAATCACGGAAACATTGGGGAACTCATTTACGATTAAATTTTGAAAATACATTCTCCTCGTTTTATCCAACCCACCGAGAGAAGCTAAAAAAGTAGCTGGAGCCTGCTCTAAAACACCAGGTTGAAATAGAATAAAAAAATTGGGCTGGAAGCTGTTCCATTTGACTTTGCGTAAATTAACTACTTTTGCTTCAACCGGCACTTCATGGACATTAAAAGTCAGCAAATCTCCCAGCTTCAATCCCATTCTTTCCGCAAATCTCTCCTCCAAAGAAACTTCAGCCATGGAACCTGAATTCCAATCGTAATTTTCAGCTAACTGTCGCCCTTCTACAATTAATTCTGAATCCGATAACCTGGTCCGGTATGAAAGGTTTAAGGTACGCATCCGGAATCCCTGTTCACGCTCTTGTTCTCTGGTCCTCAGTCCTTCTTCAAATTCAGATTTATATTTCGTCCCATTCACTTTCTCCAAACGTGCTCTGACCATAGGTGAGATATAGTTCAATTGTGTATTTTCCTCCGCAAGTATATTTTGCAAGTGATCTAATTGTTCAGGCTGTATATCAAATAAAAACAAACTGGGAATGCGGTAATCATCCGGACGAGATATCTCTTCCTGAATTCCCTGATATATTTGCGGAATCAGATTAATCAGCAAGGTGCCCAAAGCAAGAGCCAGAAAGCATGAAATAGCGCCTGCGCGGTTACGCTGCAAATTACGAAATGCGAGTCTTTTTATAGTATCCCCGGAAGTCTGACTTAATTTTCCGGCAAACATTAAAATTCCCCAGGCTAAAGTTCCCAGAATTAAAATCGCTAACAGCAGCATTCCCACAAATGTACTGCCAACAATTAATGAATGGGACTGCCAAACTGACAATAACCATGACAGAATTATTAAAGGAAGATAACTCAGAGCCTGACTCCAAAGAGACACTTCGACTTCATGATTGCCTGTATTTTCATGTAATAGCCTGAGCGGCTGTACAGAACGGATACGAGTCAGAACCGGCAGGCAAAAGACCAAACTGCCTATGCTCCCCAGAACAAGAGCAAATATCAAACTGCTTACATTTACCTGTGTTTCAAATCCACGCGGCAGGAATTGTTCAAGCAATATTTCCAGCAAGGGTAAAATCCCTAGAGATATGATTATGGAAATCAGTGCTGCACCTGTTCCCAATAAACCCAGCTGCCACAATACAAGACGATAGGTTTGCTGACGAGTAGCTCCCAGACTCATTAAAATCGACATTTCCCGGAAACGATGTACCAGATAATTGCGAAAAAGATATGCCGCTCCGATTCCTGCCAGAAAAACCGCGATTAATGCCACTAGGCCCAGATAATCGTTCAGGTAACCCATAACACGTCCCAGATTATTAGCCGCTCTTTTATGCACCAGTACTGTTAAATCAGTTTCATCCGGGAAACGATAAAGATGCTGGTAACTTACTCTGCTTTTTTTGCTCAAAAGACCGGTTTCTAAAATATCGCTCAATCCAAGATAAATGCGTGGGGCAAGTCCAAAAGACGACAATGAACTGCTTGGATCGTCTATAACTGAATCTGTAACAGGGAAACTTTTTTCACCAATCACAACACTCCCTCCCTCTTTGATGTCCAACATAGTAAACAGTTCAGGATAAATCCAGGCATCACCTCTCATGTCAAGGTTTTGTCGAATAAACTGCGGCTGCACCGTACCGCCTTTTTCCAAGATCAATCTCCCATAAAACGGGAATTCTTCCTCTATGCCTGTAACCTGAACAAGAACTGACCGTTCTTTGGAGGCCACCATTGTAAAAAGACTTATTTTTTGAGTTGATAAAGTACTTTCAGGAAAGTTTGATTCCAGTTTCCTCAACGTCTGATCATCAATTGGAACATAGCTTGTCAGAGCGAGATCTGCTCCAAGAATTGTTTGGGAATTTTTTCCCAAATGAACATCAAGCGATTCTTTGAATGAATCTAAAGCAATAAATCCTGCAAGACCAAGTGCAAGATTGAAAAGAAAAAACAGACTGAAACGCTGATTGTTCAGTAGCTCCCTCAAAGCCAGTTTAGGCCAGAATAATGAAGATGGATTTTTCATTGAAAGGTTCCAAATTGCAGTGTCAACTGTCTTGAACAGCGCAGGGCCATTTCCATATTATGTGTCACCAGCAACAAAGTCATACCTGTTGTTTGAACCAGATCAAAAAGCAGATTTGCCACATGTACTCCTGTTTCATTGTCCAGGTTTCCTGTCGGTTCATCAGCCAGAAGAATTGATGGACGTGTCACTACTGCTCTGGCGATGGCTACCCTTTGTGATTCACCACCGCTGAGCTGATGTGGGAAATGTTGCTCACGCTCAGAAAGTCCGACTTGCAGAAGGGCTTCTTTCGCGCGTTTTTGATGATCCTTGTTCCCAAACATTTCAAGTGGAAGACTTACGTTTTCAAGTGCTGTAAGGTGAGGCATTAAATAGAACTGCTGAAAAATAATACCGATGTTCTCAGCACGGAATTGTGTCAGTTTTAATTCACTCATTTCACTGATTTCCTGTTCCCTTAAACGAAGAGAACCGGAGGATTGGCGATCTAATCCGGCCATCAGTGATAATAGTGTTGACTTCCCGCTTCCCGACTGCCCAACTACCGCAACCGTTTCTCCCTCATGTATTTCAAGATTGATATTTTTCAAAACATCTATTTGGCCGTGATCTGCCTGAGGAAATGATTTATATAGTTGATTTATTTCAAGTAACATCAGTATTTATGAAAGAGTTATCTAAATTATTCAGATATATATTTTGCTTCAGTTTACAAAATCAACAGTTTGAAATCAAATTTAGTCAGCTGCTTTTTAGTATCATTTTGTAACTTCAAAGAAGCAACTGGTTATATTTGATTTGGACCAGTAAACTATTATCTAAAACCGTTTTTTCTTGGAATTATCCATAAATTTGTTATGTATATATAAAGCATAAAAAAATAGTCCACCACTTTATTGTTGAAAGTCCACTGTGTTTTTTATAAAGCAAGACTATTGAAAATAGAGATAGCAAATAAATTGGCACGAAAAATAGATAATTAAAAAACAATATACATTTTTTATTTATGGAAACACTGAACATTTTATTTATTGGTGCCGGTACAGGTGCAATCTTGGCAATAATAAGCATGTTGATCATCAATACAGCCAATTCTGAACGGTATCCTGTGGGAGGATTCCTGCCGACATTATGGATGGTTTTAGATTTGGGAGAATCGTCAAAACTGGCAGCGGCAGGTATTCTAATGATGGGGGGTATTACAGGTTTTTACCTGATGCTTTCATTAAGAAAGCTAAAATTTGACACACTGAAAAATAAACTCAAAATACAGACCGAGCATAATCAAATCTCAAAAGAAAATATCACTGTTGAACAAGAGACTGTAACCGTCAGCGGCAAATCTCTTGCGGAATTTCTTAAGTAACTAATTGAATTAACGGATAATATTATGTTCCGGACCAAAAGGAAATCCCGTTAGATTCTCTGATCCTTCGTCAGTAACAACAAGGATATCGTGCTCACGATATCCTCCTGCACCTGCCATATTTTCCGGAAGCATTACCATCGGCTCTATCGAAACAACCATATTAGGTTCCAGCATTGTTTCAATATCTTCACGCAATTCCAGACCTGCTTCACGTCCATAATAATGAGAAAGTGTCCCAAATGAGTGTCCATATCCAAAAGTTCGGTACTGAAGCAAATCGTGTTTTTGAAATATTTTATTCAATTCAGCAGCAATATCACAGCAGCGATTTCCACGTTTGATAAGTTCCAGGCCTCTCTTGTGAACCTCCACGTTTACTTCCCAGACTTCCAAATGACGCTCTGGGGCATGATCAAAAAACAGTGTCCTCTCAAGCGCAGTATAATATCCCGCAATCATTGGGAAACAATTCAGGCTGAGGATGTCTCCTTTTTGTACTTTTCTTGTTGAAACAGGATTGTGAGCGCCATCTGTGTTGATTCCGGATTGAAACCAGGTCCAGGTGTCCATGATATCGCTGTCCGGATATCTCCTGGCAATTTCCCGCACCATGGCCTGTGTGGAATGCAAGGCAATTTCATGTTCCGGAACACCTTCTCCAATTGCTTCCACACAGGCGGCCCCGCCAATATCAGCCACTTGAGCCCCGTTGCGGATCAATTCAATTTCTTCATCTGATTTAACCATCCTCTGACGCATTGAAATTTTTGAGATATCAGTCAATTCTGCATCCGGAAATAAATCCTGCAATTTAATCTGGTTTTCAATATTGAAATGATCATACTCAATGCCAACACGTCCTCTGTTTGGGATTTCTTGTTTTATTGCTCTGAAATAATTGTCTTTTTCCCAATCAGTAAAAATTATATTATCTCCGTAACCTCTCCTCCATGGCTGACCTCCGTCAATATTTGCCGAAATGGATTTATGTTTATCCTGTGTAACCACCAGTCCGTATGGACGTCCAAACGAGCAATACACAAAGTGGTTATAATAATTGATGTTATGAATCGAAGTAAATAATACAGCGTCTATCTGTTCTGACTCCATCTGTGCCCGCAATTTTCCCAGACGAGCCTCCATTTCTTCAGACGAAAAAACTGAGTTTTGTTTGTTTCCGTTTTGTATAGTTATTAGTTGTTCCATGTTTTAGTAATGTTAAATTGATACCTTGAAAATTTTAATTCAAGGTGTCATATACTAATTGAAATAATTATTCAATTGATTATTCACACAAACAAAGGTTGTGCATTTTGAAATATCTTTGATTTTTTTGGCTCCGATATAGGTGCAGGTGCTCCTGACACCACCAAGCAGTTCAAGCAACGTGTCTTCCAGAGCTCCCTTATACGGAATGTTCACAAGCTTTCCTTCACTGGCTTTATAATCAATTTCCATGTTATCACTATAATACTTTTCAAGAGCGGTACTGCTGGCCATACCATAAAACCTGACTGATTTTTCTCCTGTAGTTTCATCTACAGTTATAGTATTACTATTCTCATCATGGCCTGCCAGCAAACCGCCAAGCATCACAAAATCAGCGTTTGCGCCAAATGCTTTGCTGATATCACCTGAACAAGTACAGCCCCCGTCTGACATAACCATGCCCCCAATTCCATGCGCGGCATCAGCACAATCAATAACCGCGCTCAGCTGGGGGATTCCTACACCGGCCACATTTCTGGTAATACATGCTGAACCGCCGCCAATACCGACTTTGACAATATCCGCACCGGACAAGATCAGCTGTTCCGTCATTTCAGGTGTACAGACATTTCCGGCAATGATAATTTTTTCTGCAAATTCAGATCGCACTTTTTTAATAAATTCAGAAAACTGCTCTGTATATCCGTTAGCAACATCAATGCAGATGAGCTTGAAGTGTTTCAATTGTTCACCAAGTGCATACAAAATACTCAGTCCCTCAGCAATTCCTATTGTAATTGCTGCATTTTTCCTGATGGAAACAGGAATGTTGAGCAGTTCATCAACAGTGTGAAATTTATGTAAACAAGTCAGTGTGTTATGCTTACTTAAAACTTTTGCTGTACCAACAGTTCCGACGGTGTCCATGTTTGATGCAGCAATTGGAATCCCTTTCCAAACCATATTTGACCACTTAAACCTAAACTTCCTTTCCAGGTCCACTTCTTTTCTTGAAGTGTAATAACTGCGTTTTGGTTTAATCAAGACATCTGAAAAATCATATTTAACTTCATTTTCAATATGCATTTTTAATCAGTGATATATTGTTGTGTGTTTTCAAATTCCCATGGAAAGTGTATCCACAGATTTTCTGTATCTTTGGCAACTTCTCTGGCAAAAAAGTGGGGAGTAAAATTACATTCATTATTCCACCAGAGAGAAGCAAATTTCGGCTTTTCGCAAAATTCTTTGATCTCCAGATGAATTTTGTGAAATGTTTCTCCTCCATCACAAACATCATCCATAATGAGCACGTTTTTGTGCTCTTTTTTCGGTGTATATGTAACCCAGTTTGGGAAGTCTCTCAGTGCTGTTTGAATCGGCACCATAGGTAATTGAAACCAGTGACTGAGAGCAACAGCAGGTATCAGTCCTCCTCTTGATACACCCACAATAACATCCGGATTAAAATCGGATAATGATACTTGCCTTGCTATCTTCTGAATGTCAATCAGACATTCTTTCCACGAATAGTAGTATTTTTTCAAAAATTTAAAGAGTTAATTCCTGTATTTTCTGAGATAAATAAGTCCTGTTAAGCAGTAAAATGCTATTTAACTGATACACTGCAGTGGAGGAATTTCCTGGGTTTACGTGAGTTTTTACCATAAAACAACACTACATTATTGAAGCATAATTATCAATGGATTTTCTCAAGTTAAAACTGCCATTGTGATCAGCACACTAAACATTTATAAAAACAATTTTTGCTGTCAAATAATCTTAAGTTTCTCAGTCTGTATCCACTAAACCTGCGCCAGCACCGGATTTACGAGACTCTTCTGTAGAAGGTACGAGACATCTTGAGAAAAATGAATGAATAACTGGCCACGATTCATAAATCGGCACACCGGTTTCCAGCACACGTTTTCTGTTTTCACCAGACCAGTTTGATTCCTCTTTCAATTTTGCCGATTTGAATAACTGATTATTCACGTAAACAATCTTCACATCAGCCGCAGCATTCTGTTCAGGAATTTCCCGGCCTTTCCATGATGCTTTCCAACTTCCTTCTTCACAAATTAAAACACTGCAATAAAAATCTTTTGATGCCTGCCAGCTTATTTCCCATCCAAATTTATTTGACGATCCAATTGCCGCAGCCACAAGAAAAGGACAATCAACATTTTTTGCGATAATTTGCTGAATATTCTCGTGATTTTCAGATATTGTGCAGATCAAATCACATACAGCAGGTCCTGCTAATAAAGCGGAAAGTGGTTTTTCACTAACTGCTAATAATACAGTTTCACTGTTGCTTTCAGTGATAGTAGCATCCAGTCCGCTTTTGAGACTTTCCAATTCCTGCAGAGCACTTGAGGTAATCAGTGCGGGGTCAAGACCATGGCTTCCAATCCAAATTGAGCTGCGCCCATAATCTTCTGCCAGTCCATAAGGAACACCCACTCCAACTGCTGCTCTGGTGAAGTAAAACAAAATTTCATTAAACGACAGAATTATCTCAGGCGAGCTCATGCAGCCTCTGATTGCGGCTGCACAGGAAAAGCCCAGTCTTCAGACTGACCGGCGCCAAATTGATCCGGAAGAGGTGCTCCCTGAAACATTGTGATACGTGTCCATAGATCTGATTTCGGATCAAATTTAGAGGCGCCAAAAAAAGCCAGTTTGAAACGCAGCAGATCAATCGGTCGTGTTTTTATTTCTATGATATTATCCCTGATTTCAGCATAAGGATATCCGACAACTGTCTGTATTCTCCTGATAATATGACGAAACTCAGGATGTGCCAGTACAAATCTGCTTACAGAAGTATCAGTTGAAACAGCGCATATTTTTTTGTACAGCATAGAAACATCACGCCCGACAGCAAGGGGCATTTCCAGTTCTGCACCTGGATCAGAGTATCTGTCACCAAATCGAGGCTCCAGTTTTTCTTCAGAATAATACCAGAAGCGTCGCTGGTTTTCCGGATCTTCAAAGTTAATTTCCAAAGCCCAGCCAAATGATTCTTCAAGCAATTCCCTCAGCTGTTTGACTCTCATGCTTGGATCAAGTTTTGATGTATATGATGTCTGCATGGAATCAGTCAGATCATCCACAAGTTCTCCATGCGGCTCAATTAGCAGTGATACAGTCAGTTCCTGTCCTTCGAGCGAAAAGTTGGCTTCAGCAAATTTTAAAAGACGTTTCCAAAGGCATGGTTTTTTAAAATTTTCTTTATCATTGCACCAATCCAGCATTGCCTTCAAATCTTCTCTGAGCCTGTGTATATGGGAGGTTTGCAGTTCATCATCCACATTCCACTCCGCAACGTGTTGTATTGCTCTATCAAGAATTTCCCTGAAATGCCTCAGGGTTACAGTAGTATGTGATTCCAGACTGATAACTCTGGAAAGTGCTGTTTCGCGTGCTAAAACCCAGTTATGTATCAAAACAGGATGCTTTATCAGAAACGGTGCCATGCCCAGACCGGTAGCATTACCTATTCCCAAATACCTGCTGATTTCAGGATTCAGTGCAACTGCCTTAGGACCGCCTCGTTTTATAGCGACATATTCAACCAATTCAATTGTGAACCAGCGAAATAGATAAACCGCAAGCATTTCGATTTGAAATGCACCCAGCGATTCAGGACGATTCGCAATTTTTTCTCGGTCAGCACATCCAAATTTTCCACTGCCGTAAACTGCAGTAGTGCGCATCAGATATCCAACAGAAGCCAGAAGGTCAACGTCAGGCTGTTTACCATCAGACAATCTGGAAACCACATGTTCAAACAGGCGCAGGCTTTTATTGGCACGTGCCAGTACCAACTCACTTGGACTGAAGCGTCCAGCTTCCTGTTTCGGAGTATTTTTTGATAGTCTTTTTATGTCATTTTCTGAAGGTATTCCATCAAACAAATTAAATGTTGCGTCCCATACCTCCGCTACCACTCTGTCAGTACGCATCTCCGGATCAATATAATTTGTAAATACAACAAGAGAATATGTCCTATCCGGAAGATGTACCGCAAAAATGGAAACACCATAACCATTTTCATCCAATTCAAAACGCAGTTTTTCAAAACTCCAATTTTCCCTGGAAATTCTGCGTGTCAGGCTGCGCATGAAACTGAGCCGAGTCTGAAAAGATGAACCCATACGGGACAAGCGCATCACCTGTTCCGGAGCTCGCATTGTATCTGAAATAACAAGGGGATATTCAGGTGTGGATTTGTTCATTATTTCTGAGGACCAAATGATCGTTCAAAAAAATCCAGCCAGTTAAGTCCGGCAATACGTGCCACTTCGTCTTCAGTAAACCCGGTTTTCCTCAAACATCTGAGAATGTTTGTAAAATCTCGATTGTCACAGAACCACTCAGGCTGTGCGGGGAAACCAGCCTTATCAGCAGTTCCCTCACCAAAATCTCTTTCCCTGGTCCATGTACCGTTGCGCATCCATTCAACTACACTGTCGGGCTGATCCTGACATAAATCGCTGCCAAATCCTATTCGCTCAACCCCCATCATCTCCGCAGTACGGGCAATCATGCCGCAAAACTCTTCCAGTTTGCATTCCGATTTGTCTTTCAGGTGATGCGGATACATTGAAAACCCCAGCATTCCTCCGCTTTCCGCTAGCGCTTTCAAAATGTCATCTGATTTGTTACGTAGAGCATCAAACCAGAATGACGGGTTGGCATGAGTAATGGCAATAGGACGTTCAGAAATTTCTATTGCCTCAAGAGTGGAGCGTCGCGCGGAGTGACTCATATCCACCACCAGTCCAACCCTGTTCATTTCCCTGATTACCTGACGTCCCATCCTGGTTATCCCGGGGTCATCTTCTTCGTAACAGCCTGCAGCCAGCAAACTTTGATTGTTGTAGGAAAGTTGCATGAATCTCACTCCCAGTTGATGGCAAACTTCAACCAGGCCAATGTTATCTTCTATTGGAGAACAATTCTGAAAGCCGAAGAAAATTGCGGTGCGTCCTTCATCATGTGCTTTGGAAACATCCTCCGCGAATCGTCCGTGAAATATCAGCTCTGAATATTGTTCAAATCTACGGTTCCAGGCAATCACATTCTCAACCATTTCCTGAAAATCCTCATGGTAGCAAATGGTTACATGAACCGATGAAACTCCGCCTTCATTCATCTGACGAAAAATCTTTTCTGACCAGCTGCTGTATTGAAGCGCGTCAATAAAAATCATTGTTGCTTAAAAATATCCTTATGAAATTACAGAATAAATTTGAATTTAGAAAAATAATTTAAAAATGCCAACTTAAACTAATAGACAAGAATAATCTCGATAAATAAGAAAAGTAAACCGTTCTTATCCATCAGTCAAGAAAGTTTTGAGAGTATTTTTGATTTGTGGCAATTACTGAAAAATCTGAATGGTATTTTCTCAGGAAGGAGTAACACCCCGAAGACGCTCAGTACGTCGGCGCAACAGTTCCACAGTGGTCAACAGCAGGATGGAGATGATCACAAGTATGGTAGCCGCTGAAAGAATGGTCGGACTGATTTCCTGGCGTATTCCAGACCACATTTGTCGTGGCAGAGTTACCTGTTCAGGTCCACCGACAAAAAGCACAATCACAACTTCGTCAAAAGAAGTAATGAACGCGAAAAGAGCTCCGGAGATAACTCCCGGTAAAATCAGCGGCATCTGGATTTTGAAAAAATTACGCAGAGGTCCTCCTCCAAGACTGGCTCCAGCCCTGGTTAAATTTTGATCAAATCCAACCAGAGTGGCTGTGACCGTGATTACCACAAAGGGGAGGCCCAGCACGGTATGCGCAAAAATTAAACCGGCGTAAGTCGCCACCAGGTTGAGTTTCGCGAAAAAGAAAAACACCCCTGATGCAGTGATAATAAGCGGTACAATCAATGGTGAAATCATGACCGCCATGATAGCCTTGCGATATGGCATGTGAGGTCGGCTGAGTCCCAGAGAAGCCATGATTCCAAGTGTTGTTGCCAGAAATGTGGCAATAATACCGATAAACAAACTGTTCTGGGCTCCGATAATCCATCTGTCAGTGCAAACAGTTGTTATCCCGGGATCTGAGCAATCTCCGATAAGAATCCTGTACCAACGCAAAGAAAAAGCTTCCGGATCCAAAGCAATCATACCTGGAGTAAATTCCAGAAATGGCGAAGACGAAAAAGAAATTGGTATTACAGCAATAAGGGGCATTACAAGAAAAAAAAGTACCATTACACAAATTACAAGGTAAGTATAATGCCAGAGACGCTGAAGCGGGGTTGCGTAAATTGGAAGTGCCATTTCTTTAAGCCAGTTTCATGTTATCAATACCCACAATTCTGTCGTAAACCCAGTACAATATAAGTATCGCTCCCAGCAGAACTGCCCCCATTGCCGCAGCTAAACCCCAATTCAAAGATTTTTGCATATGATAAGCCACCATGTTGCCGATCAGTTTACCATCTTTTCCTCCAACCAGTTCGGGAGTAATGTAATATCCAATCGCGACAATAAACACCAGGATCACACCTGCGCCGATTCCCGGAAGGGTCTGAGGCATGTACACCTTCAAAAAGGCCAAAGATGGTGTCGCTCCAAGATTCTGTGCTGCTCTCATATAACTTGGAGGAATCCCCTTCATTACACTGTAAATAGGCAGGATCATAAATGGCAACAGAATCTGAATCATCACAATCACTGTACCGGTAAAGTTATACATCATCGGCAGCCTGTTTTCATCTGAAAGAATACCACCGGAAACCAGTACATCGTTGATTACCCCCTCCTGCTGGAGCATCACCATCCAGGCCACAATTCTGACGAGCAGTGAAGTCCAGAAAGGCATCAGCACACAGATCATTAACAGATTTGAATACTTGAGCGGCAGGGTCGCCAAAAGATGCGCGGTGGGATAGGCCAGAAGAAGGCAGCCTATTGTGACAATTAAACTCAAAAGAAGTGTTCGCCACCAGAGCATCACATAAACCTGACGTTCCTCCGGTTGCATAATCACATTACTGTTTACGTCGTATTTACGATCAAAAGCATTCAAGTAATACCCGCTTGTAAAGGGGTCTTTCATGGCAACCAGAGATTGCCAGACATTTACATCTCCCCAACGTTTTTCAATCTTTATCATTGCCTCCTTGTAAGGAGGATTTTTGATTTTATTAAAACCACGTCTTGATTTATTGACCAGGCTTTTCCAGCCCGGTTTTTCGTAATTCATACGGGTGCTGGACTTACCGGTCAAAAATTTATGAGCGGAACTGAGGTCTTTGTAGAGGGCTTTGTAAAATTTTTCGTCAGGAAGACTTTGTTGATCCCAGTTTTTAAGTACTTTAAATAACCTGCTGCAGGCGGCATTAGTCAGCGGTGTCAAGTAGGAACAAATGTCAAATTGCGCTCGTTTTTCAACATTACGTTTTTCTTTTTTTGAACCTTCATACTCCAAAGAATTATGCACAATCCTGCTCAAAGGCATCCATGTTTCAACTTCACCCCAAAGAGGATTAATTTTCAGAATCGGTTCTTTATATGGACCTCTTTTTGGTATTATAACACGCCATCCGGGGTCATCCGGATTCACTTCTCTTCCCGTATTATTTGTAATCAGAAATTTATTGATAGTACCCAGATCATAATAAACAGCTTCAAATAATTCCTCGTCAGGTAATGTCTGGCTATCCCATTTCTCTATTATACTAAAAGTTAAGGGCATCTGGTAGTTGATCAGCCGATCATCCACACTACGGGTAAGCAAGTTCCCGATGGGGATAATAAATAACAACATAAGGAACAATAATGGCGGAAGCACAAGCCCGATTGCTCGCAGCTTGCTGCGCCGCATTGAACGTTTGAGGCTGACTTTCAGCGGAGTTCCATCCGCAGTCAGTAGAGGCTGGGAAACAGTG
>LUMD01000636.1_pt1 | contig 23259 bp, 23 predicted proteins | sample 729651 | NCBI WGS metagenome assembly LUMD01 (sample SAMN03860272, study PRJNA289734) | marine metagenome | biome: seawater column; feature: ocean; material: water; isolation source: Red Sea water column Station 34 - depth 258m | place: Saudi Arabia: Red Sea | collected 2011-10-15 | depth 258 m | reverse complement strand
GGGGTGACTTGTATCAAAAAGGTACATTAGCTCCTACAAACCCTGTTTCTGTTTACTATGGTGGTAAAGAGTTGACTCCTGAAGAATCTACAAACACTAGCTTTGGTTTTGTTTGGGATGCTACAGATGCCTTAAATGTAACCTTTGACTTCTATAGTATTGAATTGGAAGATCGCATCACTCAAGGAGATGACATCTCTATCACTGCTGCGGACATAGCTCTTCTGCAATCACTTGGAGTTCCAGGTGCAGGCGATTTAACAAATTTCAGATTTTATGTAAACGACTTTGACACAACCACTGATGGTTTTGATGTAGTTGCTACTTATGATACTGAAATAGCCAATGGCAATACGTCATTTACTTTTGTTTACAGTGATGTAGAAACTGAAGTTGACAGAACTGGAGGTCTTATTGGTTCTGGTAGGATAGATCAATTAGAGAAGCTTCTACCTGGAAAACGTTGGAATCTATCAGCAGTTCATAATACTGGTGACTGGAGAGTTCTAGGAAGAATGAATTGGGTTGATGAGTGGTTTACAGAAGAATGGGGCGGCGGTGGAGGTTACATAAGTGACATGTCTACCATCGACCTTGAAGTATCAAGAGATTTAGGTGACTACACTCTTACTTTTGGTGCTCAAAATGCTTTTGATGACCATCCAGATAAGGAAAAGAGAGGCTTGATTTTAGGATGGGAATATCCTGAAGCATCACCTCTTGGATTTAATGGAGCCTTCTACTACTTCAAAGTAGGAATGGATTTTTAATAAAAAATTCATTTAGAAAAAAGGGGCACTTAGGTGCCCCTTTTTTTAGAGTTCAAATACTATTTGGCCATTCACAATAGTCATAACAGCCTGTGTTTTGATAATTTCCTCTTCCGGAACTTTCATAATATCTTTAGAAAAAACTGTTAGATCGGCTAACTTACCAACTTCAATGGTTCCTTTTATGTCTTCTTGGAATGCAGCGAACGCAGGCCAAATGGTAAACATTTTTAGAGCTTCTTTTCTAGTAACTGCCTGTTCCAAGTGCCAACCTGTACTATAAAAGCCATCCAAATCTTTTCTAGCTACCGCAGCATAAAATTCAATCAAAGGGTCGCCTATTTCAACGGGTGCATCAGAACCTCCAGCTATAATCACTCCTAAATCAATTAAATTTCTCCAAGGATAACCATTCCCTACTCTATCCAGACCAAGTCTTGATGGAGCGAAATGTAAATCTCCAATGGCATGAGAAGGTTGCATAGAAGCAATGATCTCCATGCCTTTGAAGCGGATTTGATCTTCCTCTGTGATAATTTGTGAATGTTCTATTCTCCATCTAGGGTCAACTATTTGCCTTTCTTCTTCTTTAACTAAACCAAAGGCCTCTTCATACCAGTCTAGAGTTAATCTATTTCCCATATCTCCAATTGCATGAGTTTGAATCTGAATGCCTTTTCGTAAGGCTTCTATGAGAACTGGCATTGTTTCCTCTTTTGTAAAGATGATTAGACCTTTAGTTTCTTGATCGTCATATTTTTCAATTAAAGCAGCTCCTCTAGAACCTAAGGCACCATCTGCATATAGCTTAATACCCCTTATTGTTAACATATTTGTAGGATCCAATGTCGAACCGACTTTTAAAAGAGTTTCAGCTGGTTCACCTGCACTTACAGCAAAATAAACTCTCTGCAACAAATTCCCTTCTTCCCTTATCTCTTCTAAGATTTTGATATCAGAGAACGTGCCTCCAGCTATTTGTACTTGAGTCCACCCAAGAGATACATTCCTATCAATTCCAGCTTTTAAATCTCTTTTATCTTCCTGCTTTGTTCTTTCAGGTATTAATTTTTCAACTAAAGAAGTTGCTCTATCAATCAACATTCCTGTTGGTTGACCATTTTTATCTTTTTCAATTCTTCCACCGTGTGGATCTATAGACTCTGAAGATATGCCCGCTAATTCTAAAGCCAAACTATTGACTACAACTGCGTGACCATCAGCGCGCTCGAGCAATACAGGTTTGTCCGAGGAAAATCTATCTAACTCGTATCTGGTTGGAAAACGTTTTTCAGGCCATACCTTTTCTATCCAACCTCTGCCTACGACCCATTCACCTGATTCAATCCCATTAGAGTAGATTTCTACTGCAGTTAGCATTTCTTTAAGGCTATTTATTCCTTGAAGATTTAAGGAATTCTCCCTTGTACCCTTTAAGATGGGCATGTGAATCAACAAAACCTGGATAAACAAAACTCCCTTCTAGATCTATAACTTTAGCTTCACCACATTGATATTCCTTAGACAACTCATTGCTTCCTACGAATACTAAGGTATCACCTAAAAAAGCCAAGGCTTCAGCCTTTGGTTTTAATTCATTGACCGTATAAATAGTTGTGTTTACAAGAACTACATCTGCTTTCTTGCAAACTTCATTTTCACTACAACTTACTAAACACAAGCTTAGAATTAAGAAAACAGAGAATCTCTCTATTTTTCTTTTGCGATTTACATCAAATCTATCAAAAAGCATTAATTCCTGTCTGTAAATTACCTAAAATAAGTGCATGCACATCATGCGTACCCTCATAAGTGTTAACAGCTTCTAGATTCATAACATGCCGAATAACATGAAATTCATCCGATATACCATTTCCGCCATGTATATCTCTAGAGGTTCTAGCTATATCTAACGCCTTTCCACAATTGTTTCTTTTAATTAGAGAAATCATTTCTGGAATCATTTTTTGTTCGTCAATAAGTCTACCCACTCTCAGACAGGACTGAAGACCAAGGGCAATCTCTGTTTGCATTTCAACTAGTTTCTTTTGGATTATTTGTTTTGCAGCCAAAGGTGAACCAAATTGCTCCCTATCTAAGGAATAGCTTCTAGCAGCATGCCAACAGAATTCTGCTGCTCCTATGGCTCCCCAAGCTATTCCGTACCTCGCCATATTTAAGCATGAAAATGGGCCCTTGAAACTTTCCACTTCTGGTAAAACTCTATCTTCAGGTACAAAAATATCATCCATAAAAATCTGTCCTGTAGCGGAAGCTCTTAAAGAAAACTTTCCTTTCAAGTAAGGTGTTTCTAATCCTTTATCTTCCCTTTCAACAATAAAACCTCTCAATTTACTATCTTCGTCCATCGCCCATATTATTAACAGATCTGCAATGGGGGCGTTAGTAATCCATGTCTTAGATCCGGTTAACTTGTAACCTCCCTTCACTTTTTTAGCTATTGACCTCATACTGCCTGGATCTGAACCTGCATCAGGTTCAGTTAACCCAAAACAACCTATGATCTCTCCCTTTGCCATTTTTGGTAAATAATGATTTTTTTGTTCTTCAGAACCAAATTTATGAATGGGATGCATAGCTAAAGAAGTTTGAACGCTATAGGCTGACCTGTAACTTGAATCCACTCTCTCAATCTCTCTAGTAATAAGCCCATAAGAAACATAATTAGTGCCTGCACAACCATAACCCTCTATAGGTGCTCCAAGTAAACCCAGACTACCAAGTTCTTTATAAATTGCTTTATCAAAAGACTCATTTCTATTAGCCTCTAAAATTCTGGGCATTAAAGATTTTTGACAATACTCTTTGGTACTAGACTCAATCAATCTCTCCTCTTCAGAAAGCTGATCATTAAAATTAAATATATCTTCCCAACTACTCATGCTTAATACTCTATTGCTCCTGTTTCTTTCAATTCGTTAATTTTACTTTCATCGAAACCTAATCCTTTCAGTATTTCCTGGGTATGCTCTCCTAATATAGGAGCTCTGTAGGGTTGCTTTTTAGGTTCATCACTAATCTTTATAGGGCTATTAACAGTTAACAATCCAGGCATCTTCTCGTGTTTCATTGGCACTAACGTCTCGGTTTCTAAAAATTGTTCATCAGTTTTGCATTCTGTAATTTTTCCAATAAATCCGTAAGTAACGCCAGATTCTCTTAAAGCTGAATTTATCTGATCAACATCTCGGTTACCAAACTCTTTGCTCAACTCTACTCTTAAATCCTCTTGATTATCAATGAGCCCTGTACCCTCAAACCTTTGATCTTTTAGTAAATCTTCTCTGTTAAAAGCTTTTGCTAATTTTGGCCATTCTTTAAGAGCATTCACCAAAGCCAAAGCTACTTGTCGACCATCTCCAGTGTCAAAAATATCCCCAAAAGGATGTTTAGGAAGAGGATCTGTTCTATCAGCAAATTCAACATCCATTAAAGCACCTTGGATAAAACATCCATTGGACCATGCTCCATTTGCCATTAAAGAAGTAGAAACTTCTGTCCCTTTTCCAGTCTTTTCTCTCCTATAGAGTGCAGTCATAATTGCACTAAATAATGCCGTTGCTGTTGGATGATCTCCCATACCAGGAGTAGACCAAGCTGGTGGGGAGCTAGTTGAAGGTCTTACAAAATCCATCAGACCTGACCTTGCCCACCAAGCCAAAGAATCATATGCCGTTCGATTAGCGTCAGGCCCAACTTCACCATAACCAGAAAGTGAAGCGTATATAAGTCTTTCATTATGAGGCCTTATGTCTTCAGATCTTAACTTTAATCTCTCCCTTATTGGAAAAGGCATGTTTGTAATAAACACATCAGCTGTTTTAACTAAATCAATAAGTATTTCTTGAGCCTCCTTATCTTTAAGATTTAGAGCAATACTTTTTTTATTTCTTGAAGTTAATTGCCAACAATAATTATCAGGGCCCTCCGGCATTCTTCCTCTAGAAATTAACCACCTGAGACTATCCCCTACTTCGGGAGGTTCAATTTTTATTACTTCAGCTCCATAATCTGACATTATTGTTGCCGCAGCGGGTCCCGCAATAAAACTAGCGGCATCGACAACTTTTATGCCTTCTAATAATAATTTCTCTTCTTCCATAAACCGTCCCCTCCAAAACAAAAATTAGAGGCTAAAGTTATCACAATAGTTAAGAATTTATATTTAATTTTTTAAATACTTTTTCTCCTACAAGTTTCAACTATTCAATGTTTAAATGAAGCATGCCAACTAGATTCAAGGTAATTGGATTAACTATTCTAGCTGTCTTTATCTGCTATATAGATAGAGTAAATATCTCTGTAACTATCATACCCATGGCCGAAGAACTGGGATGGGATTATGAAAGAATTGGTTTTGTCTCAATGTCTTTCTTTCTTGGTTATATAGTCACACAAGTATTAGGAGGCTATCTTTCTGATAAATTTGGTGCCAAGCTAGTGCTTGGCTATGGATTAATAGTTTGGTCTATATTTACAATCTTAACTCCCATGGCTTCATATGCTGGGTTTGCATTCTTAATATTAGCAAGAATAGGAATGGGACTAGGTGAAGGAATAACTTTCCCTGCCTGGCACAGTCTTTATGCTAGATGGATTCCACTTGGAGAAAGAGCAAGATCAGTTGGTATTACCAATAGTGGTCTCTTCCTTGGCACCGTTTTCGCTTTAATAACTACACCTATCATAGTTCTTCATCTTGGATGGCCTTGGGCATTTTATCTTTTTGGATCGGTAGGTTTTGTGTGGTTCTATTTTTGGAACAGGTTAGTAACTTCTTCTCCCAAAGAACATCCCAACATTTCTCGGCAAGAACTTATTCTTATCGAAAGAGAAGCCCCTACCGTAGAAGGGGCCAATAAACTTCCTTGGAAAACCTTAATTACTAACAAGCCTCTTTGGGCAATCGGTGTAGCACACTTTTGCAGTAACTACTCTCTTTTTGTTTTTTTGTCTTGGCTGCCAATATTTATAAATCAAGGCCTAGGTGTGGACTTTGCTTCTATAGGCTATCTTGCGATGCTGCCTCATTTGACCTCTTTTATATTTTTAAATCTTGGAGGGTTATTTGGTGACTATTTATTAAAGATGGGACTCAAGACTCTGAGTGTTAGAAAAATCTGCAATACTATTGGCTTTGGAGGTGCGGGTGTCTGTCTAACGCTGATCCCCTCATTTGATACTGTTGGAATAGTTATGGGCCTTATGTGCTTAGGTAATGCCTTTTCAGGCATGGCAGCTGGAGGCTTCATAGTTAATCATGCTGATATAGGACCAAAATACACAGGAACACTTATGGGAATCACTAATATGATAGGCGCCATTCCTGGTATTATTGGAGTTTATTTAGCAGGTCTTATATTAAATGAGTTTGGCTCCTGGGCAGCAGTATTCTATGTCGTAGCAGGTGTAACTTTCTTTGGCATGATCTTTTATTTGATCTTTGCTAGTGCAGATAAGCAATTTGATTAAAAGGTTAAAAAAAAGCTGTTAACAGTTATAATTTTTCTATGCCAGACGCGATTCAAACCAATTTATCAGAAAAAGGAGTTTTCTTAATAAGCCTAAACAGGCCTGAAGTTCTTAATGCCATGAACAAGGACTTAATCATGGGTCTATTAGAAACTATGAATAAAATTAACGATGACCCAAAAGTCAGAACTGTTGTTATAACGGGAAAAGGTAGAGGGTTTTGTGCCGGAGCGGATCTCGCTAATGATGGATGGCCTAACGACAAAAACAACTCCCCCGGTCAAGCAGCTGCTGTTAATATGGAAATAGGATTTAATCCACTTGTTAGAGCTATAACTAGTGGCAATAAACCCGTTATAACTGCTATCAATGGAATCGCTGCTGGAGGCGGTGTTGGTTTAGCACTAAGTGGAGATTTAGTAGTTGCAGCTGAATCAGCTAAATTTAAACTTGTGTTTGGACCACAATTAGGAATTATCTCTGACGTAGGTTCCTCTTGGTTTGTACCCCAGTTAATAGGTCGTGCTAGAGCTAATGGTATGGGTTTATTAGGGGAAGATATAGACGCTAAATTAGCTAAAGAATGGGGTTTGATATGGGATTATTTTCCTGATGATGATCTGTTAGATTCTGCACTTGACTTAGCAAATAAAATAGCTGATGGACCGATAGTGGGCCTGAAAGCTGTGGTTAAGGCTCATGATCATGCTCTGTCTACCACTCTAGATAAACAACTAGACTATGAGAGAGACACTCAGGAAGTGTTTCTTGATAGAGAGGAATTTAAAGAAGGCGTAAAAGCCTTTATAGAAAAAAGGAAACCTAACTTCAAGTCGATAAAGACTTAGTTTCTTAAGCATTGACTTCCATTGATATAAATTCCGACTTGGGTGAATATCGGAATGAAACGCAATTAAATAATGAACTTAATATTCTTAACTATGTTAGTTCTTGTAGTATTGCTTGTGGAGGGCACATAGGAGATTTCAATAGCATTAAAACTATTATTGAAGCCTGCAATGAACATGGTGTTGCTATAGGACCTCACCCCTCCTTTCCTGATAAAGAAGGGTTTGGTCGTAGAATGATAGACATAGGCCTTGAAGATCTAGAAAAATCTATTAGAGAACAAATTGATCTCTTTTTGGAGGTAGCAGATTCTTTATCAACACCTGTGAATCACATAAAACTACATGGTCTTCTTTACAACGAAGTATCAAAAAGTAAGGAATTAAGCAGTCTATTCATAAATTTAGTAAATTCTTTCGAAAAAAAATTACCAATTATTGGACCAGCTCATTCCTTACTTGGTCAAATGTTAGAAGAAAAGGGTATGACTTTTATTCCAGAAGCTTTTATCGATCGAGCTTATAACGAAGACTTAACGCTTGTTGATAGAAATCAAGAAGGATCAATACTAAGTACGGTGGAAGAACAAATTAATCAAGCTCGAAGTATAGTCTGTGATCAGAAGATCGTGAGCAATAATAGATCTCTTAAGCTGAAAGCCAAAACTCTTTGTATACATGGTGACCACCCAAATTCGTTAGAAGTAGCTAAAGCTTTGACAGAGATGTTAAAGGAAGAAAAAATTAAAATTCAGACAAATTGAGTAATGTTTATCGATTTAATATTTCTGATTTTTCAGAAGACTTACTATTAGTAGAACTAGATCAAGCACCTGAGCATCTAAACTTCTCTTCTTTTTTTCTCTCTCTTTCTACGTACCTAAGGAAAAAGCTAGATTGGGTAGAGGTAGTAGCAGCGGAGAAATCTATAGCTGTTAAATACGATTATTTAAATATAACAGACTCAAAAGCCAAAGAATTAATCCTAAGTCAAGTTAAGGAGTTCGACTTTAAAGCTGAATCCAAAACAAAACCACTTCTACGGGTTCCTGTTTACTATTCAGATGAATTTGGACTGGATATAGAGCAGATTACAAAAACTAAGTCCATTACTATCGAAGAATTAATTAATCTCCACTCAAATATTGAATACGAAGTTAAGATGATTGGATTCAATCCGGGTTTTGCTTATCTCGGAGATTTAGACGAAAAGTTAAGAATCCCCAGACTATCTAAACCTAGAATTAATATTTTACCTGGATCAGTTGGCATAGCAGAAAATAGAACAGGCATTTATCCTTTTGGTGGACCTGGAGGTTGGAACATCGTAGGCAGGACACCGATAAAACTATTTGATGAAAATAAAGAAAATCCTTTCTTAATAAAACAAGACATGCGAGTTAAATTTGAACCAATTACAAAAAAAGAATTTGAAAGTTTTAACAAATAATATTTTATGGGTATTGAGATAATTTCATCAGGGTTACAAACTACTATTCAAGACTTAGGTAGAGTTGGTTGGCGCCATATGGGTGTTCCTGAATCAGGAGGAGCAGATAAGATCTCGTTAAAATTAGCTAACTTTATCTTAGGTAAGCCTTTCAATTCCCCTGTCCTAGAATGTACCTTGACCGGACCTACCCTTAAATTCTCTTCACCCTACTCCGTGACTATCACAGGAGCAGACATGAATCCTAAGATTAATAATAAAGAAGTAGGGATGAATCAAGTTATTGAAGTAGAACCTAAAGATATCCTTTCAATGGATAACTGTTCGAAAGGATGTAGATCTTATATAGCTTTTTCAGAAGATATCTTATCTGAAGACTTCTTAGGTAGTGCTTCAACCTATTTACCAGCTAAGTTAGGAGGGATTGAAGGCCTTCCATTAAAAGAAGGTTCTGTAATTAATACTAGGCCTTGTAAATCAGAAACTAACTCTCTTACAGAAGTAGATGTTAATTTAGGTATAGGCTTCGAAAATGAATGGAATATACGAGTAATTAAAGGTCCTGAGTTTAATTTAATTAAAGAGACATCAAGGGAAATTATTTTCTCTTCGATTTTTAAAGTATCAAACGATTCGAACAGAATGGGTAATAGACTTATAGGGGTAAAAGTTGATATATCAGATAACATTCAAATGGTCAGCTGTCCCATGGCTCCAGGAACTATTCAGTGCCCTGAGAATGGATTACCAATAGTCTTGGGATGTGACTCTCAAACTCTTGGGGGTTATCCTAGAATATTACAAATAGCTGCCACAGATCTGCATCTCATTGGTCAGCTCAGACCCAATGATACCGTTTCTTTTGAGAAGATATCCGTCGATCAAGCACGTAAGGAATTGATGAAACAAAATTCTTTATTCAATTATTTACAATAAAGTTAAAGCCAAAAAGAGCTTTGCCATTAAATGCAACTTAAGAATTTTTAGGAATGGCTAGAGCCGTCTACCCAGTCAATATGCTTTTCTTCAGGTGCCTTAACTCCTTCCAAACAGCCTAGGTTAACTGAATACTGATCAGGGTCCCTTCTTCTTTGATGATGAGTGTAAACACCACAAATATTACAAAAGAAGTGTTCGGCTATTTTTTTATTCCATTTATAAGAATTTAAAAACTCTTTACCCTGAATAAGAGAGAACTTTTCTTTAGGAAGAGGTTTCATAATGATGCCTTTTTTAATACACAAAGAGCAAGACAAGACCCCTTCATTTAAGAATTAACTGGCTAGAGCTTCTAAGCAATCCCAATCTAAATCGGACATTTGACCGCTGGCATTCACAGGCTGTATACAAACATGATCAGCTCCAGCATCAAAATGGGCACTTATTCTTTCTTGAATAGCTGTTGCTGTGCCCCAAGCAAATGTTGTATCAATGAACTTGTCATTTAATGAATCTATATCTTCCTCGCTTAGTCCCATTCGAATCCAATTATTCCTGTAGTTAGGCAAACCTTGATAGATTGTAGAAACTTGTCTTGCTGCTTCTCTAGCCTTGCTTGGATCTTTTTCTAAAACCACTTTCTGTTCAACACAAAGCCAAGAGTCTTTTCCTAACTTTTCTCTAGCCATGGCAGTGTGTTCAGGAGAAGTAAAGTAAGGGTGTGCCCCTTGTGTCATCTCAGCAGCCAGTTCCAACATTTTTGGACCAAGCGCAGCTATAACTGTTGGAGGTTCTTCTTCATGTGAAAAGGCTGTATAAGGTGAAGATTTCATGTCTTCCAAATAACTTCTCATGGTCTTTACCGGTGGCCCATAATTCAATCCTCTTACTCCTTCTACCAGAGGCTTATGTGAAACTCCTAATCCCAACAAGAAACGGTTATTCGATTGCTCACAGAGAGATTTTTGAGCAGCCAAAGTAACACCCGGCTCTCGGTGATAAATATTTGCGATCCCCGTTGCAACATTAAGTTCTTTTGTATTTGAAAGAAGCCAAGAACTTAAAACCATAGGGTTTTTTCCTGTGGTCTCTGGAATCCATAATGTTGAATAACCCAGTGATTCTATCTTCTGAGCAGTAGTGGCCGCTTCAGAAGACGACATTGCGTCAAAAAAATACCAAACTCCTAATCTTCCTAATTTCATAGTAATCCTTAAGACAATAAAATTTTATATATGAGCAGCTTGTCCTCCGTCAACTTCAATGGAGGTACCGCTTACGTAAGAAGCTGCATTAGAACACAAGAATACAATTAAAGACGCCACTTCTTCAGAAGTTCCATATCTACCAACTGGAACTCCTTTCCCATTATTTTCTATAACTGATTCAGCGAATAAGTCCAGGCAAAACCGAATTAATTAACACCCCATCTGCACCATACTTCTTCGCTAATGACTTACTAATAGAAATCATTGCTGCTTTGGTGGCTCCATAGTCAATAAGTGCTGCATTAGGGTATTTACCTGCTGAACTAGAAACCATAACAACTCTACCCCATTTCTGTTCTCTCATGTGTGGTAAGAAAGCTCTGGTACAACGAACAGCCGATAATAAATTCAACTCGTGTAATGATCTCCAATCATCATCGGTCATGTAGAGGAAATTTCTTGAAGGCGATGCACCCACATTATTAATCAATATGTCAGTTGGCCCTGCTGACTGAACAGTTTCTATAAACTCGTTTGTTGAGTTTTCTTCACCCATATCAGCTGTTAATCCCTTAACGGTTCCCTTCCCTTTAGTCTTATATTTTGATAGTTCTTCAACAGAATCTTTTGTTCTAGCACAAAAGGTTACTGATGCTCCTTGATCGGCTAACATTTTTACTACTGCAGCTCCTATTCCTAAGCTAGCGCCTGTGACTACTGCTTTCTTTCCTTCTAAACTTAAATCAATCATCTGCTTAATTCTCCTTACAATAAGCTATTGCATCTCAATTGCAGTTTTAAAAGCAGGTCTTTCAGTGATTCTTTGAACATAGCCTTTTAAATTAGTCATTTCTTCAGCTACACAACCTAACCGATTACTCATAAAACATGAGTGACCCAACATAATATCTGCCGCGGAAAAATCTCCTATCAAATAATCTTTACCTTCTAAAGCTTCATTAACTGGAGCTAAAGACTTAGCAAGCAACCTTTGTGCCTGTCCGAGAACCGTCTCGTCTTGTCTTTCGGGTGGAAGTAAAATAGTTTGAACAATGATGGTATTTATAGGGGGCATAACCATACCCTCACAATAATGAAACCACTGGAGATAGTCAGGATAGTCTGAAGAATCTACCGCAGGCTTAAGGCCACCATTCTTATGGCGCTCTAGAACATACTCTACTATAGCTCCAGATTCATAGATTCTTATATCTCCATCATCTAAAACAGGTACACGGCCTAACGGATGCCTTTCCCTGTGTTCATCCGATTTTAAATCCTTGGGGTGGAAAGCCATTTTATTGATCTCATAAGGCAATTCCAGCTCTTCTAAAAGCCAAACAATCCTTCCTGCTCTTGAGTTTGGTGCAAAATGAAGTTTTAACATATTTTCTCCTTTATAAAAGATTGAATCTCGTTCCACATATATTAACTTGCGAATCCCCGGTCCTTAAATCAAGACTATCGGCAAGCTCTAATATTTCTTCTTTTCCTGGTGCCGACAAATCTAGGCCACCAAGACCTTCTGGTCGACCATCAGTGCAGTCAACAAATCTTAAAGATGCATTATCCAATTCCATAGTGAGTTCATTGGCTAAAGGAATCTCTGCTATATCACTCCATCTATTGGCTACATCTTCAGGATTATCGCATTGTAATTCTGCTGCTCTAATTCCATCTACTAATTTAGTATTCTTTGCTCTCTGCCAATCAGGCCCGGCGGGTGTCCAAGGTCCGTCAATGTCATGAGCTTCCTCTCCTAACTGTTCATCAATTTCAAAGAAAGTGGCGCCAGTATCCTTGGGGTGAAGCTGCATGTTGAGAAAATGTTCATTATCAAATTGATGGGCGATCCTTACCCCTAGTTCTTCGACCCTTGCTTTTCGAGGAGCATGATTATCACATTGAGTTATAACCATATAACCACCATCCCCACCTCTACGATCTAAATAACGACCACCTGCTGTGTTCTCTTCAACAGGAGCCACTACTTCCAAAAATTGATTGCCTATAGGAAATAATGCATTCTCAAGACCAAAGAAAGCTACCCCTGGATCTCTAAAACAAACATTAATACCAAGAACTTTGTTTAACTGTTCTTCTACAGGTTTCAACTCTCTAGCTACCAAGCAAATCTGTCTAAGTCTTAACCACATTTATTATTCTTTAATCTTTTTGATAATTAGCTTCAAAAACCGCTTCTCTTTCTTCTTTCATCATACCAACAGTTTCATCCATAAATCTATTTCTGTCTTCTCGAGTTTCGAAGACCCAGATACAGATACAATCACTACTGTGATATATTGCTTTTAGTTCATCATTTATCTCGTTGATTTCTTTAGGTATTTTAGTCTCTATACAAATCATATTTAAGTAATAAATTAGCTTACATCTAGACGATTAAGGCATTTTTTTGGCAATAGGTAGTAACCATAACCCCAACCAAGTGCTAAAAAATCCCTTTAAAAAAACATGAATAGTAAAAGGTATTGACCAAATCCAACTGGCTAAAACATCAGGAAAAATAAAGTAGCTAAAAGGTCTTATCCAAGAATAAAACCAGGGTAACTTCTCGCTCAAGAAAAGTTCATTGGTTAGAGAGATAACTGTAGCTTCTGAGTTAAATACTACTGCCAAGCCCCACAAAAAAAAGATTAATTGGAAAGGCGTTGTCCAAATACAGACATACGCGAAAAATATTAAGAAAGATTTCACAGTAATATTATTATTTAACTCTATTCTACCTTACTCTTTTTTGTACCAATCTAAATAAGTCCCCATTACAGAAGAAAATTCCTCTCGACCACTAAGGTCTAAAAGATGGCTATATACTTTAGGATTATTCTTGGGACCATTTTTAGATATTAAATCCAGCCCTTTATTTTTTAAAATTTCTTCGTAATGACCTTCTCTAAGAAATTGAGCGAAATCACACACGAATGAAATATCAGCAATGGTTAAATCCTTTCCAGCGATATACGAGTTATTAGATAAAGACTCTTCTAGTCCAGACACATAAAACTCGTAAGCTGCAGCCATTCTTTTATACCCTTCCTTAGTTAAAGTTTCTATTTCAAGCAGGTAAACCTGGGCCTCTCTGGCAAACACTAGACCGGCATCTAGATAGCTATCAATTCTGGAAGCTTCATAGTTATTACTTCCGTATAAAGTTGAATGGTTTCCTGCCCTAGCTACCGCACGTAATATGCTGTTTGATTCAAACACCCCTATGTTACCTTCTGGACTAAAAGCCGCGGGTACAGTCCCGAAAGGATGTGCTTTAAGAAAATCATCGGTTTTATAGAGAGCACCCGAAAATCCTCTTTTACCAACTCTGAAATGAGGGCTGTTCTCACTCATCTCCTGTTCCTCCAATTCTCGAGGATTTGAATCCCAAAGCCATTTTCCTAATTGCTTAGGCTTATCGCCTATGACTTCAACACTTACTTCACAAATATTTCCAGCAATTACTGCTTTCCATACCCGCGGGTTAGGTAAATAAGAAAATATCTTTAAAACTTTTTCCAATTACTCTTCGTATTTATAAGACAATGATTTCTTATAGCCTTCACGCTCAAAAAGCATGTCTGTCCATCTCTTAATATTTGGTTTAAAAGCCTGTTCTATTCCTAGAGAACCGGCTAAATGAATAGCATAACTGACACAGATATCTGCAATAGTTAGTCTATTACTACACAGATATTCCCTGTCTTCTAAAGTTTTTTCTAAAAGTCTTAACCTGGCAACAAACCATCTCCTGTAGCCTTCCGCAGCAGCATCTGCTACTCCCGGTTCCTGGATCGTATATCTAAGTACTACAGTTTGCGGAAATGTTAATGTTGCATCAGAGTGAGCTAACCAATTTAGATAAGTTGCAAAGTCATCTTCATCTGGCTTGACTTGTAAATCTGTTGGTCCATATTTCTCTACAAAGTACAGACACATTCCAACAGACTCAGTCATCCTGACATCACCATCTTCAAGATATGGAATTGTTCCTAATATATTAGTTTCGAGATACTCCGGTTTAAAAACACGAGGTGGGAAAGGCAGCATTTCAACTTCGTAATCAACCCCCATTTCTTCTAGTGTCCAAATAGGTCGCACCCCTCTTGAACCATCGCAGTTATAAATCTTTATACTCATTTAAATCTCCTATTCTAATTTTATTTATTATTTCGATAAAAAGCCTTTCTTTGGTTTTTTAGGTGTCTGATATTCAAAAGGAAGAGTATCTGGAATAACTCTAACTGGTGTAGTTAATTTTAAATTCAGTCCAAATGGAGTTTCGTAAGTCATCTCTATGAAATACGCTTTCCAGCCTTTTTTTGGTTTTGTTGGTTTTCCCAAATAAGTACCATCTTCATTTCGTTGCAGAACTTTAGACTCCCAGCTATTTCCAATAGTGTCTTTCCTAAAATCTCTAGCTTTTTGATTGGTAGCACTCCACATAATGACTTCTTTAATTTTACTCTCTGAAAGAACTCTAATACTCCCATCTTTTTTTAATTCCCACGAAAATTTAGGTCTATCTACACCATTTAATATACTGGCATAGAAAGCCAATATTGTTTCTAAAGCATCTGTTCCTTCTGAGACATTGTGGTTTGCATTAGGAACATATCTCAAATATTTCTCTCCTGGTAATTCATCAAAATAAAATTGAGAAGAAGTTGGAAGAAAGAATTCATCACCGGCAGCATTCACTAACAATTTAGGCATTTCGAATCTTTCTTTCATGCTAAATGGATCAACTAATCTGATTAAAGATCTCATTTCTTCAGAAGCCCACCAATCAGTAATCTCCATATCAACATAATCTTGGATTGCGGGAGCCCAAAAACCGTAAACATTCCAATGATGCATAAAAGAAGGTTCAAGATTAAGAAGGTCAATTACAACAGGTACTATTGCTTCCACCCTGTCATCCACACCAGCAGTGGTCCAAGTTGTCCAACCTCTTTTAGATGCCCCCGTAACAACAAATTTTTTAATTTCTTTATCTTCTTCTTCCAAGAGAACTGATTGGATTGTATCCATCGCAGCTACAGCACTTTTGGTCATAGCCATGCGCAGAGGCCATCTTTCTTCTCCTGTAGTTAAATATTTGTCCCAGGAGTAAGCAATAATTGCATCCTCCCAACGGGGTTTGTTTTCTCCTACAAAAGTTAAAGGTTGGTTAGGTACCATACCTAAGGTAGCAACTACAGAGTTAGTCGCTTTAGCATATTCAAGAGCTAACTGATCAGGTTCTTTCCTCGATAACTTCATACTTATAAGACTCATCTACTGAATGGACATAATCATCTAAAGCTGTCTGATTAAACTCAAACCTTGGTTCAGCAACTAAAGAATTTGTAAAAAGTAGAACTAAAAATAAAATTCTTTTCATTTCCTTATCCTTCCTACTATTTTATTCGCTTTCAGAATTTCTAGATATCAAATATTTTATGCCAGTTTGTATGCAACTTTCTTTCTTGTTACTCTTAATTCATTAAAAATCTTTTGAGGAGAAATCTTGTCTAATCCAAGTAATTCAGAAAACGGAAGTCTTCAATCTAATATGCGTAAGGTAGCTTTGACTGCACTCGCCGGTACCAGTATTGAGTGGTATGACTTTTTCCTTTACGGGGCAGCTGCTGCCTTAGTTTTTCCAACAGTTTTTTTTGGTGAGGTAGAGCCAGCTACTGCTTATATCTTATCCTTTCTTACATTTGCTGCTGGCTTTATAGCTAGACCAGTCGGAGGCATAATTTTTGGACACTTTGGAGACCGCGTAGGCCGAAAAAGGACCCTAGTGATGGCATTGCTATTAATGGGAGTTTCCTCCACTTTGATTGGACTTTTACCTCCTTATGCAATGATTGGAGTTGCTGCTCCCATTCTTCTAACTTTACTAAGATTTGCACAAGGATTGGCTATAGGCGGTCAATGGGGAGGTGCCATGTTACTGGTTACTGAAAGCGCGGTGCACCGGTTGGCGTAATTCTTGCAAACTTAGCCTTCATATTTACAAGTGCCCTTGTTTCAGAAGAGTTCTTTATGACATGGGGTTGGAGAATTCCCTTTTTAGTCAGTGTCATCCTTATTGGTATTAGTATGTATATTCAACTTAACCTTGAAGACACTAAAGCCTTTAGAGAGCTTGAAACCTCAAGTAAAGAAAAGCAAGAGACTAAAACTGCCACGCCAATTATTCGCTCACCCATCATTGAGGCTGTGAGAAAATACCCTCGAAGGATACTACTTGCTGCTGGGGCTTTTTTATCAGTCCAGGTTACTTTCTACATCTTAATAGCCTTCCTATTAGCCTATGGAGTTGCCAGTGCCGAAATGTCACGAGATGACATGTTAGCTGCTGTATTAATTGCTTCGGCCATAATGGTTCCTATTCAATTCGTATTTTCAGCTTATTCAGATCGACACGGAAGACGGGGTATATTTATGTTAGGAGCAGCGTTAACTGCGGTTTGGGCTTTTGCAATATTTCCCTTAGTAGATACAGGTAATTTTTACCTTATAATCTTAGCCATAGCTGGTGGACTTGTCTTTTTAGCCATGATGTATGGACCCCAAGCTGCTTTTTTTACTGAATTATTTAGTACCGAGGTAAGATATTCTGGAGCTACTCTTGGTTATCAAATTGGAGCAATTTTAGGCGGAGCTTTCGCGCCTAGCATTGCAGCTCTGCTTTGGACGGATTACGACATCATATGGGTATCTGTATACATTGCTGTAGCATCTTTATTAAGCTTAATATCTGTTTATATGCTAACTGAGACCTATCAATCCGATTTGTCCGATAACTAAAAGTAAACTTTAAATTAACTTTTTCAGACCTTTTCAGTCTTAGAGTTACCTAGGGCTGTAAAAGCTTTTTTTGCTGATTCTTGTATTCCTACTAGATCTTCATTTGTATGAGCTGTGGAAATGAAGTGGTTGTGCCAACCAACCATATACACCCCATTTTTTGTGCAATGGTCTATCCAAGAAAAATGCGTTTCTCTATCAACCCCATCTAATCTGTAATAAGGCATAGCTGGGATTCCAGAAGCAATTAGTTTAAACCCACAATCTTTAGCCGTTCAGTACTTTATTCAATCTCTCTCCAAAATCTGTCATCTTCTTAGCGGCATCAGATTTTCTTAGTTCCAATAAGGTTGCCTTAGCTGCTGCCATTGGTGCAGCACTAAAGAACTGAGTTCCAGTAAAATAAACCTTTTCGGCTGTGTTTTTAAGATCATTACTACCCACTAGAGCGGACAGTGGATAACCGTTTGCTATTGCTTTACCAAAACAGATTAAGTCCGGCTTAAATCCATAAGCCACATTTGATCCCGAAATATTAATCCTGAAACCTGCACGAACATCATCAACTATTAAAATAATTCCATTCTTCTGACAGAGGGATGACACCTTTTCCCAATATCCTTCTTGAGGGAGTTCATTGTCTCTAAAAGCAGGGTGGTTATATGGAGAGGAGATAAAACAGGCAATTTCATTAGGGTGATCAGATATTATCTTTTCAAAAGAATCTAAATCATTCCACTCAACTGTTAAAACTTGGTCTGTTGCTGAAGACAAAGTCCCTGGGCTACCTTCAGGTTGCATCCAAGGAGCAACTCCGTGGTAACCATCTCGAACTTTGATAATCTTTTCTTTTCCCGTAGCTTCCCTAGCAATCATAACTGCTAGACTTGTGCTATCCCCTCCATTCTTTCCGAATAGTGCCCAATCAGCAGCATCCACCAGATCCACCAATTCTGTTGCTAAATCAATCATGACCGGCGAAGCAAGACTTACAGTATTCCCAAGTCCATATTGAGTCTTAGCCGCTTCATCTACTTCAGGATGGTTATAACCTAAGATCGATGGGCCATAAGCACACATAAGGTCTATGTATTCGTTATCATCTACATCCCAAAAATGTGAACCTTCAGCTTTAGAAAAAAATACAGGACCATCGTCTCTTATCGCATACTTATAATGACCAAAAACACCTCCAGGTATAACTTCTTTAGCCCTTTTTAATAATTGATGTGACTTTTTTGTATTAGAACTACTCATAACCAATCATTTAATTATTAATCGAAATAAAGTGTCTAACAAGTCTATTTGTAAACTCTTCATAATTTTAAGTAACTAAGTTATGACATTCTTCTTCAACAAAAGGTCTTAATTCTGATAAGGATTCGTGCAAAGCCGTTATTGCTTTTTCTATCTCCTTTTCAGTCATAGCCGTGCTAGTACAAAACATCAGACGTGAAGCTGACATAACCCCATTTCTTAACATAGTTAGATGTAAGAGATTTCCTATATGCTTACTGGCGTACAGACCATCCATAAAATCTCTTGAATCATTCGACGGTTTATTTGAAAAGTTAATATTAGTGAGAGAACCTATTCCGTTAGCATTTCCTAATATTTTGGCTTGGGAAAATGCTTGATTGAAACCTGTCCTCAATTTTTCCGCTAAGTCATTAATTCGATTACATTCTTTTTCATCAAATGCTCTCATTGCGGGTAACCCTGCTGACATTGTCAACGCATTCCCAGAAAAAGTGCTGGCATGCATAACAGGTTCAGGCATTTCGGGGCTAAATAGTTTCATCAATTCACTTTTTCCCCCTATAGCACCTACTGGTAGACCTCCTCCAATAATTTTACCCATACAGGTCAAATCTGGAGTTATATCAAAAAAACTTTGGGCGCCACCTTGGTCTATTCTTAAAGAAATGACTTCATCAAAAATTAAAATGATGCTGTGTTTAGTAGCAGAATCTCTAAGAGCCTGAAGGAATTCTTTTGTCGCAGGGACCATGCCCATTGATCCAAGTACAGGTTCGACAATAATGGCAGCTAATTCCGAAGCATATTTCTCAATAAGCGCCTCGGCCATACTAGGTTGGTTATACGGACAAATGACCGTATCCTCTAAAACACTGTCTGGAAAACTTCCATCCACAGGAAGAGAGTTAGGCTCCTCAAGATCTCCTCGAGTCTTAGGAAAGGGTGCTAGAGATACTTCTGCCATTTCATAGCTGCCATGATAGCCCCCTTCCATCTTCATAATTTTTTGTCTGCCAGTAGCGGCTCTTGTTACTAGGTGCCGCATAAGCCGAACCTAAAGAAATTTGTTTTTGAACTGAGTCCACTACCTGTGGATGCGCATGTCCATGTATCAAAGAAGTAAAGTTATTCATGAAATCCAAAATTTGGTTTCCATCAACATCGGTTAAAACGCAACCAGAGGCCTCCGAAATTGATAGAGGGTAAGGGCTATAATGTGCACTTGCCCTTGTATCTCCTCCAGGAAATACCTTTTTAGCTTTGACAGCTAAGTTTTCAGAAGTGGGACTAAAATTCTTATACTTAGTAACAATTGGATGTTCTTTTGAACTCATTTTTTTAAGTCTTTTTACTACTTTTCTCTTTTATTAAATTGCCAGATTGTATGTTCATCAATTTCCTCTCTTTCTAATATCAAGTCAAGAAATTCACCTTTTAACCAACTCTTGTATTGATTGATTGAGAAATCACTATCTGCTCTACCTCCGTTACCACCAGCAATAACAAATTTTGCATGCAGAGGGTCGGCAAGATCTACTACCAATCGATAAGCTGGCCCATGGAAAACTCGGTAAGGAATTTCATCTCCTTTTGCCCTTCCGGGTCCCTTACCAATATGCATTGCCATTCCTAAAGTAGTGGGACTACCGCCAATCTCATCTGGTCCTAAAGTTAAGTCTTTCCAAGTTGATTCTTTATGAAGACTGTGCCAAAACTCTATTTTATGCAAATCACCCCATCGCCAATTAGATGGATCATCACCTAATGAAACCTTAACCCTATCCACAATTACTCTCATTTCTTTCTGGATTAAATCCTTCAAAGATTTTTCATGTTCTTTCCAAGGTGATTCTGGGTTACTAAAAGAGCTGATGTCAAAAAGGTTGAGTCCAGGAGCTCCCAAAGGTAAAACTTTTAAAAATTCATCATTTAATATTCCATGCATGTGGTTACGCTGCCAAAAACGATCCAAAAAAGGATAGTAGAGGCAGGCACCAACGGAATTTATATCTGCACGACAATCCCACTCTTCAAGCAGTTTTGATGCCAAACTGAGTTCTTTATCTTCACTCTGATTTAGTATCTTAAGTAAGTCTGGCAAAATTTTCTTTGCCCTCATGTCTAATAAATCTAACTGCATCCTACAAAAATCTTCAACACTAAACTTTTCCTTTTCTTTAAGCAGCTCAGTTATCCGATCAGCCCTAGCGCTATGAGTTGGAAAGTTATGGATATAAAATTCACCCTTTTCCTTCATCGTGTCGTTATTGGCTGTCAAAGTAAAACCACAAGCTGGGTTTTTTTCTACTTTCAATTGTTCAGGTTTTGCTAGAGGAAATTTATATTTCTCCTCCCAACCCGCTAAAGGCACACTACCTGTTACTCCCTTTCTGACAGGAGTGGTGGTAGCGATGTATCTTTCTAAGTTGCTCTCTTTATCAACACATATTATGTTGTTAACCAGAGGGCATAGTTCATTTTCGAATAATAAGTCACCAAATTCCTTAGCCGACTTGGCGGTCGGCAATAATGCCAACGCTCCTGCTGAAGTAGCCTGATCCATTAAAGACCAGTAGAGACTTGTTTGATATTTTTGCGCTGTAGAATCGGACATTCCCATTTCTTTCATAAACGGTTCCAACAAAACACCATGAGCAGTCTTTTGAATGCAAACTTCTTTACTGGACTGGTCTTTCACATCAATAGTCTCAGTTTGCATTACTAATGGTTTGAAACCAGAATGGGTTTTACTTTCATTTTCTTTAATCTCTTCAATGAACAAGTCATAACAATCAACAAAACCGGTGGTGAGTCCCCATGCAATATCGTTTGAATATCCCATCATGAAATAAGGGACTCCTGGAAAAGCTGCTCCGAAAGTATTCCAAGAGCCAGCGTTTAAGTGAACGTAAAAGAAAGTGTTTGGTATCGTAAAGGGTTGATGGGGATCTGTAGCCAGCAAAGGCTTTCCTGACTCTGATAATTCACCTGTAATTGCCCAATTGTTACTTCCAGAAAAAGAAGGGATATTTATCAAGGGGTAAGCTAGGTTAATCATTTTGGGATCTAACTTCTGCAAAGGTTCTTTTAATTCTTCTGAAAAATGAAGAACATGATTAGAGAAATAATCCACCCCATGAGTAGCCATTAGTCGTCCCAAAACCATCTTCTCGGTCCAACTCTTATGTTGAAACCAAGAAGTAAATCGGTACCTTGCCGCTATATCTGCTCTGTTAAATTCCCGTGGCTCTGCTCCTGCATGCGAAAATTCTGGCGGAATTTCTCCTAAAGAATTTACGTAACTATTAAGCCCTTCAAGATAGGCATTAACGATCCAATCTCCTTCGCTTTCTGGGAGATTGGTATGACCTCCATGAACATTAAATGCTCTCTGGAAAGCGTCTTGTGTTATGAATCTTTCTCCTAATAAAGCTGCGGCTTGACCATTGGCATAAGCGCAACTTAAATGAATTTGCCATAACCTTTCATAGCCAGCTGCATAACCCATACCTCTATAAGCATCAGCTACAGAGTTGGCATAGATGTGAGGAATTCCTAATTTATCCCAAACTATCTCAAAAGGCGCATCGGCTTCAGCGATTTTGTACTTCAAAATAAACCTGATGGTTTAATCATTAGTAGATACCCATAAACTCAACTCTTAAGGGTAGTTTGGAGGAGGTGTAAAGCCCCCTATTTCTTGTGCTACCAAGCGTGTGAAATCTATGGTTTTAAGGTCATTGTATTCTGCCCCGACTGCTTGCAAGCCAATTGGCAATCCAGCTTTTGATAGACCGGTCGGGAATACAGTACTGGGTAGATGCGCTACGGTTATAATTCCTGCCCAGAAGACTTGCTGAAAATAATCCTGTTGAAATGCATCGGTTGGCATCTGGGGGCAGATCAAGATATCCCATTCTTTAAAGAAGCTGTCCCATTTGTTTCTGAGCCTAAATCTATCGTTACTATATTTAAGCCACTCACCGTGCTCTTGAATGGTAAATCGGTTTAAGTTGTCCTGGATATTAGGGTCTTCAGGTAGATTTTTACTGGCTTTTCGCATTTGTTCTTTTTCTTCCTCCGGTGTATCTGCACCCATTACACCCCAAAGTAGACTGCTATAAGTTTCAAAGCTTGCTTCAAAATCAATATCTGGGCGTGCTACATCTGAAACCGTTGCTCCCGTCTTAGCTAAGGTGTCTGCAACCGATTGCACTCTGTCCGTCATTTCAGTAGATACTGGTGCCATTATATGGTTAGGAAGAATTGCAATCTTGAAGTCACTTAGTTTAGTTTTACTTGGTTTGTCTAAAGCTAACTGCCAACCGCGTCGGTCTGTTCTGCCAGGCCCTGCTACTACATCCATCGCTAAAGCGAGATCTTCTGCACTTCGAGCCATTGGTCCAACAACAGCAATATCGGCAGGCATATAGCTGCCTGGTAAATTATGTCCTTCATCCGAAACAATACCCCAAGTAGGC
>LUMD01000468.1_pt1 | contig 23448 bp, 34 predicted proteins | sample 729651 | NCBI WGS metagenome assembly LUMD01 (sample SAMN03860272, study PRJNA289734) | marine metagenome | biome: seawater column; feature: ocean; material: water; isolation source: Red Sea water column Station 34 - depth 258m | place: Saudi Arabia: Red Sea | collected 2011-10-15 | depth 258 m | reverse complement strand
GGACAGGAGATGGTCAAGAAATCGATGCTTTGTATGCTAGGATTAAAGAAATTGAGAACATATTAAACAAATAAATTATGACAGAAACCAATGTCGCCCTCTGTAGACTCTGTCAATATAGAAAAGTATGTCTACCTGAATCATTATTGCCTTCATTAGAGGGAACTCAAGGTCAAAAAATCGCTTCTGATCATGCTCAACAGATTTCTCTTCAAAAGGGAAAGTTAGTCTATCGACAAGGAGATAAGTTTAGCTCAATTTTTACGATACGTTCTGGGTGCATTAAAACTTATAGTTTAGATGAGGAAGGTGAAGAATTGATTGAAGGTTTATTTTATCCTGGGGAATTTTTAGGCTTAGATTGCATTTCTTTTAAGGCCTACACTCATTTCGCTGAAGCTAAGGAAGATTCTAATTTATGTTTAATTAATTATCATAACCTAGAGTCTTTAGCTTCAAGAGAATCTCAGTTAGCACTGCACATTAGCAAAGCAATCAGTAGTCAATTATCTAAGCAACTCAAATGGGCACAGAGTTTTTCCAAAGGTAATTCTGAACAAAGATTAATAACATGGATATTTGTAATTAGCTCTAAGCTTGGATTAGCTTCTAAATCAAGTTACAGATTTTCTATTCCTATCAAACATATAGAAATAGCCAGAATGCTGCACATGAGGCCTGAAAGCTTAAGTAGAGTTATCACTAAATTAAATAAAGAGGGACTTATAAATCTTTCTACCAAAGAGTGTGAAGTTAATGATAGAGATAAACTCTTTAAAGAATTACTAGAAGTCAGAAATTATTAGAATAAAATAGTTTAAGAAAGGAGAGCAATGTAATGAATGAAAATGAGAATATTATCAAAGAGTTTATATCAGCATGGTCTGAATTAAATGCAGAGAAATTAGCTGAGGCTTTTATCCAACCCTGGACTTCCACCACTTGGGATCTTTTGTCTATTGCCAGTGAAGGAGATTTAGTGATTGCCGAAAGGTTAGATCGTACTCAAGCAGGAGAAAAAAGTGTTGATTTACCTTGCGTTGGAATATTTCAGATGGAAGAAGGAAAAATTAAATCTTGGAAAGATTATTTTGATAGCAAAACATACTTTGATGCTATGAGCTAACTTCCTTTTTTCTAATGTATTGAAATCAGGATTTAGTTACTTTCTACGTCTTTTCATTTGTACTTTGGTTATAGCAGTGAACATAAACTTAACAGGAGCATTCTTAATGAAAAACTTATTACTTATTTTTTCTCTAGTCTTCAGTTAGGCTATTTTTGAGGCTCACCATGAAGAAGATAAACAAACCTCCGTGCTTTCGTCGAACTTACATTCAAACTTCAAGTCTAAAGGTATATGAAAGCTGAAAGAATGTTCAAATCTTCAAAAGCAAGAAGAAAAAGAAAAGCCACTAAAGAGCTCAAAGACAAATTAACCAAAAGAGAATTTGCTCACTTGAGACACCTGCGAGAAAAGAATAAAAAAATTAAAACTCGACAGCATACTAAGTAAGTAAAAGAGAGAGTATAGATTTCATCTAATCAAAACTCTCCAGCACTACCAAAGTTTACCAAATCTTTACTCTCTTATTCTTCTCCAAATACATTTCGTCTTTTTCCTCAAGGTCATAGGTTTCATAAAATTCAGGCATATTACTCAACACCCCATTACATCGATAAGGTGCTGGGGAATGAGGATCTGTGAGTAAGCGATTCCTGAGCGCTTCATCTCGGTATTTGTAAGCCCAAACTTGAGCCCAACCCATGAAGAATCTTTGTTCGCCACTAAACCCGTCTATCCTTTTAGAAATATTCTCTTTCAAGGATAGCTGATAGGCTCTATGGGCAATAGTGAGACCACCTAAATCACCAATATTTTCGCCTAAAGTTAGCTCCCCATTGATAAATTCTCCTTCTAAAGGTTCATAACTACTGTATTGTTCAACTAATTGATTGGTCCTTGATTTAAATTCTTCGAGGTCTTTTTCGGTCCACCAATTCCTCAAAACGCCATCTCCATCAGACTTTGAACCTTGGTCATCGAAACCATGGCCCATCTCATGGCCTATAACACCTCCTATGCCGCCGTAATTTACGGCATCATCAGCCTCCATATTGAAGAAGGGAGGTTGTAATATTGCAGCTGGAAAAACTATTTCATTCATGGTTGGGTTGTAATATGCATTAACTGTTTGAGGGTTCATGTGCCACTCACTTCTATCTATAGGCTTACCAAGTTTATCCACTCCTCTTTGATAATAAAATTTAGAAGCTCTTTTGAAATTCCCAACCAGGTCTTTTGGATCAACAACCAACTCACTGTAATCTCTCCATTTATCAGGATATCCAATTTTAGGTGTAAATTTAGCAAGCTTCTTCAAAGCTTGTTTTTTTGTTTCATGTCCCATCCAATCTAAGTCAAATATAGCTTGCTTATAGGCTTCTCTTAAATTCTCAACCAATTCCATCATCCTTGCTTTAGCTTCAGGCTTAAAATGTCTACTTACATAAATCTTCCCAACAGATTCACCCAATATTTGATTAACAGAATTCACGCCTCTCTTCCATCTATCTTCCTGTTGAGGGGTGCCATTGAGTTTTTTCCCGTAAAATTCAAAATTTAGCTCATCAAATTCTTTGCTCAGTAAGCTGGCTGAAGAATTCAGGAGTTTCCATTTAAGGTAGATTTTCCAATTCTCCAAATCTGTACTATCTAAGAGACTTGAAAGATCACTAAAATAACTTAACTCTCTCAAAATAAACTCATTTTCAGAATTGATACCAGCTGCTTTTAGATAAATTTCCCAATTAAAATTTGGGTTCAAATCAATCAATTGTTGGGTGCTTAGCTTATTATAGGTTTTGTCTCTGTCCCTTCTTTGAACATTAGTCCAGTGAATCTTAGCTATCTCTGTTTCTAGCCTCATTACTATTGCCGCATCTTTAGCTGGTGTTTCAAAATTAGCTAAAGAGAACATCTTCTCAATATGCTTTAGATAAGCTTCTCTGATATCTTTAGATTTTTTACTTTGATCAAGATAGTAACTTCTTTCAGGTAGTCCCAATCCCGATTGAGTAAAATAGACTGAATACTTAGTAGGAATCTTGGAATCAGCATCTATCCAAAAATTAAAAAGTGAAGAAACACCTTTTTTTTGTGACTCAACCAAATATTCCGGTAATAGCTTAGTAGAGTTTATTGAGTCAATTTTTTCTAAGTTTTCTCTAATAGGTTCAAGTCCCAGTGAATTCACTCTATCGGTATCTAAGTAACTTCTGAATAGATCTCTTACCTTTTGCTCATCAGAACCTTCTTCCAGATCCTCTTTCTCAGACAAGTCTTCAATGATCGTTAACACATCTTGTCTAGCTTTATCTCTGAGCTCTGTAAATGATCCGTAAGAAGATTTGTCAGAAGGGATCTCAGTTTTTTCTAACCAAGTACCATTTACATATCTGTAAAAATTGTCTTGAGGTCTGACATTAAGATCCAAATTAGAGATTTCGATTCCTGATTCGAGGGCTTCTTTTGCACTGAAACCGGGCATGCAAAATGCTAGTAACAAAACTATGATGTAACTTTTATTTTTCATCGGGGATACTCCTAGAATTAAATTAAAACTTATACCTTAACTTTACAACAATTGAGTCTGTTTCTGGATCATCCCAGGAACGCTTATAAATCTGTTTCAAGTCATTCTCTTCATCGAATCTAAAAATTCTACCGCCTCTTGAGTAAACTAAATAAAAATAAGAAAGAGGTGCTATTTCGTATCGGTAGCGAACTTGAAAGGCCAATTGACTTAAAGTAAAAGGGTCTAAATTTAATTGTTCTTTTAGCAAGTTGCCATGTATATCTGCTCGATAAGCTTGAGGGTCTCTGGCAGTAAAAGCAACCATTTGAGCCTTTACTCTCAGTTCGTGTTTATTGTCTTTAAACCATTGAAGTTCTGCTAAGGTAGTTTTTTGAGTTTGGTCATAACTTCCAAGCAAATTTTCCTGTAACCAATTCAACCATCCTGACCTGTCATTATGACTGTGTGCAAAGGTAAACGATAGAGTGTCAGAGGGTATTACATTCAGCCGTGCCATGTAAGTATTCCCGTATCCCAATTCTCGCTTGTCTCTTTGTGTTGCAAGAGCGTAATTGAAGAATTCATGTGCAGGTGATTTGTAACCTAAGCTAACATTAAACTCCTCTGTCCTTTTTACAAAAGGCGAAAACTCATAGTTACGAGTTATTAAATTGTCCCGACCTCGTGGCTTGTAAAAGGATTCAAATTCAATTCCTGAAGTGTCCTTGAACATATTAAAGCCAGCCAGGCCCACAAAGGAAGAATCCTTTTTTCCGTTTGACGTCGTTCTTAGATTAGTAAAGATCATCAATGTTCTGCTTAAAACTTTTGATTCTTTTCTAAAGTCGGTTTTCGTAAACCTAAAATGGCTTCTGATCGACATAAGGTCATTTCGCCACATATAACCCATATCATTAATGTCTAACTTTTTGTCGAAGTAAGTTATTTTGAAATTATGTGTTCTACTTTTATTAGGCGTGTGATCCATTGCCACTCTAAAACCGTAACCCTGCTCACTGTCAACAACTGAGTTAAGCAAGTTTCCAGTCAGTTTTAGTTGTGGCGAATAATAATAATTGAAATCTATGGAGTTTACGTTGGCTCTTCGATTTAATACGGGTCTATTGACTAGGGTTCCCAAATATCCCCATGTGGCGTTATCTGTTGTAGACCTTAACCTAATTGCGTAAAAATCTTTTCCCTGACTGAAATTGGTATCGTCTTCAAATGCACCTAAAACTCCAATGTCAAAAGATTCGTTTTGTTGTGTATAGCTGAGAGCCAAGTCAATGTTAGAACTACCTTGTTGGCTACTTGAGCATAAACTCTGTATTTCTGCTTCGTATGTTGAGCAATCATAGTCTGGAGTTCCACCAATTCGTCTGGTATTTATGATATACCAGTGCTGATCTTGCACATTAAATAAAGTTGGAGTTGCAGCAAAAAAAGGTCTTTTATCAGAATAGTAGGTCTCTACAGCTGAAAAGTTAACCACGACTTCATCGCTCTCTATGTGTCCAAAATCTGGATTGAATGTGGCATTTAATTGCTTGCTTGAATCTATTTTCCAAAATAATTCTAAGCCCGTTTTAGTTTCCGCTTGATCATCTATTCTATCGTTAGAAACAGTTAGGTAAGGATAATAATTGATAGTTGTTGTTTTATGATTCTTAAAAGTAAACTCTGGAAACTTTGAGACGAATTGCCCCCCCATATCCGGGCTAGCCTTGGCGTTGCCTAACAAGCGATTTTGATAATTGATAACTCGGTAAATACCCATCTTTACTTTTCTCAGTTCTCCACGCTGAAGTCTCATAGGCGCTATTGACCAGGGGATAAATATTTCAGCATACCAGTGATCACCCGAAATGGAGGCTGCTGATAACCAGTCTCCATCCCAATCTCCATCAAAATGCCGTTCATCTTTGATAATGGCATCGCCGATGGATCCGCCAGCAGATACATAAAAATCATAGGCTGTTACCGCATCACCATCAAAATCAATCATTACGCCGACCAAATCTGCATTAGTGCGCGCCCAATGAGTATCTCTTTGATGTTGACTCGCCCGAATAGTGTCCTTCTTTTGACCACTAGAGAATCCAAAAAAAATACCTTGATCTGTTTCTTTAATAAGAACTTTGGTAGGAAAATCAGCGTCTTTTAGTGTATAGGGAAAGACTTCATAGAATTGGTTGATTTCCATAGCGGAGTCCCATTCAGGTTCATCGAGCTTACCGTCAACCTCAATGGTTGAATGAATATATGTACTAAAAAAACAAAAAAAAAGTAAAATTCTTTTCATAATTTTTTTAAATGTTAAGTTAATTTTTCAAAAAAATAGTGGTACTGCTTATATATACCTGAGATATAAGAAAAGGGTTGCAAAGTACCGAAAAAGATATTAATTGCAACCTTTTTGGTCAATATTAGGTATATATGAATGAAGGCAAAAAATGATGAAAGTGAAGAAGCCCATTATCCTTATAGTAAGTTTTTTTACCCCCTTACTTTTCTGTGAGGCTTATTCTTATGAGATAGAAGAAGTTGAATCTGTGGAGGTAAGTGCAGGAGTGGAATTTACTGTTTGGTGTGGGGCTGTGAATAAATTAGACATAACTGCTGACTCTGAGGATGACTTTCGAATGTCCTTGAAAAATAAGAAACTAAAGATTAAAAGAAAAAATACTAATTCTTGGCTGTTTTTTTCTTGGGGAAGAAATGATGTGACTGCAGATATTACTCTGAAGAAACCACCTCAATTTATTGAATTGAGTGCTGGTTCTGAAGGGGAGATGGAAAATTGTTTTAAGAATGAAATAGATTTAAATGTATCAGTATCCTCTGGAAGTTCTTTTGAAATTGATGGTGGTTCAGGTTACATCGATGAACTGAAAGTGGACTTGTCGTCTGGATCTGAGATAGAGATAGAGGAAACACTCCACATTAACCACCTAGCACTTAAAGCTTCTTCAGGAGCAGATTTTGAAGCGGATAGTGGAGTTGTTGTTGAAGTCTCTACGGTGAGGGTATCTTCTGGAGCTGATGTTGAGATTTGTGGTGCTCTTGAAATTACAGGTAAAGTGTCCAGTGGCGGAAGTATTGAAGTCGCTGAAAATACCATTAAAACTGACTTCGCAACAAGTTCTGGTGGCAGTTTAGATGATGATTGTTAACTAATAGGAGAGATTTATGGATTGGGATATATTAATACCCCTATTTGGAATAGTAGGTGTTTTTGGAATGCCAGTTTTCATTGTATGGGTTGTTTCTTATTTTTCTGGGAAACGCGAAGAAAGATTCCATCAGACATTACAAGAATTAATTCAAAGCGGACAAGAGTTGACTCCAGAGTTACTACAGGGTCTTCCTGGTTATAAAAAGGAAGAAAATGGAGAAAGGAATGATATACGATCTGGAATAATCACTGCATCTGTTGGAATAGGGATAGCTTTATTTGGATATATAGGGGTAGAAGAAGAAGCACTCATAGGAATTGGACTTTTGGTGTTCTCAATAGGTTTGGGAATTCTTGTTTATGGCATTTATAGTAGAAACAAGAAGGTTGATGATAGCTCTTAATGATATCGGATGAAGAGTTGGTTAGAAGAACTCTCTCAGATGGCAGTCACCATTTCGGGGTTTTAATACAGAGATATGCTGACTATTTATTTGGGTTGGGTATGCGATTAACCTCTGGTAATAAAGAACTTGCTGAAGACATGTCTCAACAAGCTTTTATGAAGTCTTATATCTATTTAAAAAGTTTTGATCCTCAAAAAAGTTTTAAATTCTGGCTTACTGGCATTGCGGTTAACTCTTTTAAAGATTTAATCGCAAAAGAAAATCAATATTCACCTCTCGAAGATACAAATGAGCCAAGCTATACCCCTCACCTAGAAGGTAACAAAGACTTCTTCTCCCTTATAAAACCTCTAACCAAAGAAGAAAAGTTAATATTTACGCTGAGGTATATTTACGATTATAAAATGGATGAAATTGGAGAATTTTTAGATATGAAAAAGGGGACGGTTAAATCCAAGATCAGTCGTGCCATGGAGAAACTAAAATGAATGAGATAGAAGCGCTTGTTCAAAAAGAAAAGGACACTTCCTACAACCAGAGAAATAAGGATCTATTTACTTTTTACACTCTTATTTTAATCAACCAAGAAGAATCAAAAAGAAGGCAAAAAAATAGGCTCATTGTCTTTGGGTTAATAAGTATAGCTCCAGCGCTTATCTTGATGTTTAATATAGAGAGCATCATTAATTCTCTTCTAAACTTAGTCTTGAATCTATCTTTACCTCTCTTATACAACCCATCTTATTCTTATTTAGTTTGTATTTTGCTAACTGGTTTTATGTTTTCAATCAAAAGGAAGTCTTTTTTTAATTGATTAGAACTTTTTAAAATGCTTCTAGTCAAACACCTCATTAATCATTTACTAACAAGGAGAAAATAAAATGAAAATAAGCGATACCATCATAGGTTCCATCATCATAGGAGTTTTGATTGGAGGAGCTATTCTCTTTTCGGGGGGCAATAGTCTAGACAGAAAACATGCACAAATAAAAGTATTAGCAGCCCCTCATGGAGATATGGGCTCTAAGAAATTTTTACATAAAGAAATAATCATTGATAACGAATCTGACTCGCCCTTGAAATGGCATTCTAAATCGGATGATATAAAAGGAGACTTACCGAAAGATATCTCTGATACGGTAGAGAAGGCAATAAGCGAAGCGCTTGATGGATTACCCAAAGATTTAGATATCAAAGTGGAGATAAACAGCAAGAAAATAGAAGGAGAGACAAAATGAGAGTAGAGCTTAACAAATTTAGTGAAGCCATTGGAGTAGGTGCAGCCTTTATGTTTGTAGCTTTGTGGAAATCAATTGAGTTAAATATGTTTATTGGATTCCCTCTATGCTTACTCATTGGCTTCTTAGTTGCCTACTCCTTAAAATTTAGAAACTAAAGCAAAAGTATGAAAAAAATTACTAACTTAATAATCATATTAGTTTTATTGTCGGGTTGTGCTTACAGTTCCTTGCAACCTGAAACCTATTCCAGGGATGCTGCCCAAGAGATGCGCAATGTGCTTTACGGTGAAGTAGTGAAGGTGAGAACAGTCAATATAGAGGGTGATCTAAAGAGTGGTTCTTTGGTAGGTGGAGTGGTAGGAGCAGCGGCCGGTTCGGGTGTAAGTGATGGAGAAATAGAATCTTCCATAGGTGCCACTTTAGGAGCAGCTGTGGGGTCAGCCTTAGGATCTAAAGTGTCTCAGAAAATCACGAAAAAGGAAGGTGTGCAACTTACCATTAATTTGGATGACAATCGAACCGTCTCAGTGGTTCAAGAAGTTGGGGAATACCAATTCAAAATAGGAGATTTAGTAGAATTGATTACAATTGATGGCAAAACTAGAGTGGCTTCTTCGCAGTAGTTTTTTGCAATAATTAGAACCTCATTCTACGCAAATGCCAAATAAAGATTTTATTTATCAATGTTTTAGTATTTTATTTGGAGTTCTTTTTAGCTTCATCGGAGTTGTAAATACCTTTTGGGGAAATGATCCATACTATGGGTTAATCATATTACTTCTATCCCTGTTGTTTTATCTCCCATTAGTCGACTTGATAAGAACAACTATACAAAAAAAATATTCTTTTCCACTCAAGCTTTTAATCGGTTTTCTGATACTTTGGACTAGTCTTGGAGTAGGAGAGCTTTTTGACAAGGTTAAATTAATGATAGAAACTTTTCCATTTACAAATATAACTGGAATTTAACTTAGGAAGTCTTCTCCACTAAAAAAATGAAATACCTTCATTTCTATATATTCTTTTTGTGCTCACCACTATACACCGCCTTATGTTTTATCAGTAACTTACTCTTCTTTGTAATCCTGTTCTAAAACCCCCTTTTCTTTCAGGGTTTTTATAAGTTTTTCTAGTCTAACAAATGCAACCACTCCTACTAAACCAAAACAAAATGCTGCTGCTGTAAGTCCATCCATTCCTGCTGCTTTGGTGCAGTCTTGGATTAAGGGGACACCCTTCTTTCTTACATACTGTAAACGCCCAGTAAATTTTAACTTTATGCTTAGGAGCGTTTTATGAAGCTTTTTAAAAAATTTCCTTTATTTCAATTTATTTCATTTCTTTTTTCTTATATCAGAGGTGGGGGAATGAAAAAATTACTTCTACTTTCAAGTCTAGTCTTAACAACTCTTGTCTGGGGACAAGAAAAATATGTAATAGATAACTTAGTTGATGAGAAAGCCCAGTGGGTTATGTTTGGTGATGATGTTATGGGAGGACTCTCTAAGGGAAAGCTTTCTGAGCTGAAAGAGGAAGAAATCTCATTCTATAGACTCGAAGGTGATGTAAGTACGGCTAATAATGGAGGTTTCATCCAATTTAGGACAAGCGTAAACCTACAAGGTACGAATTACGAAGGTATTAGAATCAAAGTTAGAGGCAATAATAATAAGTATTTCATTCATTTAAGAACTGGAGCAACAGTCTTTCCTTGGGATTACTACGATATATCTTTCGAAGCTTCAGACAAATGGATGAACATAAACCTACCTTTTTCTGAATTCAAAAAAAGCAGGAGACTTCTTCCAAGCAAAGTTAATTCTTCTAGAATTAAATCTATCGGATTAGTGGCTTACGGAAAAGATTTTGAAGCTGAACTTGATTTAGCCAGCATAGAGCTCTATTAAAATATCCACCCTTTTTAATTATCTTGTTTTTTAAGCCAAAAAATTTGAGTAATAATTCCTATTACAAATATTAACAAGAAAGCTAAGTGAAAATTAACTAGTAAAGGGTCTTCGAAAGAATCAATGAATGGATCTCCAACTGGTAATCTTCTTAGAAAGTCAGTTATTGCAGGAATCATGTGAAATAAGAGCGTACTGGTATAAGCCAGTGCTTGTAAGTATTTTGAGAAGGATCCAAACAGTTTAGTTTTTTCCATTACAAAGCCGCCAGTAATAGCAATTAAAGTCAACACAGCAAGTACATGCGCAATTCCAAAGCCTCCTTGGTTATAAATTCCTAAGGCAGAACCCGCAACTAATAAGGTTACGTACACATATAACCTTCCAGAGCTTTCCTCCATAGAAATGACTCTATATTTATATAAGGTATAAAAACCACTAAATACAGCCACTACTCCTAATATGGTATGAAACCACCCCAACATTGTCATTTCTGGCATTTAATTCTCTCTCCTTTTAATTTTATTTTTTTGTTCCGCTCAATCATCGCAAGTTTTTCTCTGATTTAACTGACTCATCTTGTCCTTGCCCTCGCACAAGTAGTGAGCAAAAACTCTAAAGGCTAAATTAATCCGTCATCTCTCAGATCTTCAAAGGTTCTCTTGAAGGCATCGATGACCTGATCAATCACATCTGGTTTGTGTGCAAATGAAATGAAGGCAAGATGAATCCCAGGTACGATCACGTTGTGACCGAGTAGATGAAGATAGAACTCTTTTTCTAAAGAATAGTGGCTATGATCTATATCGCGTGATGACTCAATGGTTTCGCCACCGAAAATCAGATGCATCATAGAGCCTGCGTTCATCATCTGTGCAGGAATATTGTTCGATCGACAAAATTCGTTGATTTCATCTGCTATGCGATCACCCTGCGCATGTAAGTAAGGATAAATCTCTTCTTTATTCTCCTTGAGATACTCCAGCATGCCAATGCCCCCTGCCATTGTGAGAGGATTACCACTAAATGTTCCTCCAGCAAAGATAGCTGGAGTTTTATCAGCACCAGAAAAAGTATTCATTACCCTTTTTGATCCTGCTACAACCCCAATCGGAAGTCCACCACCAGCTGCTTTGCCGTAAGTCACTAGGTCTGGTTTGATATCGTAGTACTGCTGGCAACCGCCATATTCAATCCTAAATCCAGTTATGACTTCGTCGAACATTAAAAGAACTTCACACTCAGTGCAGACTTCCCGTAAACCTTGTAAAAACTCTTGATTGTCGAGCCTAGGATTAGAGCTTTGCACTGGTTCAATGACGACTAATGCCAGATTATCTTTATGTTTACGAATCAGTTCGTAAGCATTGGTATCGCGATAAGGAAGCATCATCATTAGATCTTTTGAAATTTCATCAGGAATACCCGCTCCAAGAGTGGTGCTGGAGGGTGTTGAACGATCACTCTTAGAATCAGCTTTTACCAATGCGGAATTACAAAACATTACTTCATCCACTGCGGCTGAGGATTCTTTGATCAGTTCAGCTAGTTGTGCTTGTTGACCGTTAGGAATTCCATAATGCCAACCTTTTTCAATTTGCGGACCAATTGCGGCTTCGACTGGTTCTGGCTTGTTGCCGAGTACGTTAGGACCGAAGCCTCCCGTTAGATCGATATAACGATTTCCATCCAGATCCGTCAGATAAGGTCCTTCAGCGGAGTCAATGTAAATTTGATGCGGCAGATCGACAGTTTGAACAACTTCCTGGGCTAAGGCGGCTTGTCCACGGTGTGCTACTTTTTCACATTTAGCCGTTCTGTCAATAAGTTTGGTTCTTACAGCAAGAGATTTTGCACCGAGATCAGGTTCTGACTGTTTGGTAGTGATGCTCATTATTAGTCTTTCCTTATTCCTTTTATTGGAGTGTAGCATTCAAGTAACTTAATTTGCATTTCTTACCTTTTGATTTCTAACTGGTGAATAATCTCTTTTTATTTTTCCATCTACCAATATTTTTTTGAAATAAGCCTTAGCTCCAGTTGCTTCGTTCATGTCTTCTACATTTTGGATATGAAAGTGTAGATGAGGTTCCGAAGAGTTGCCCGAATTGCCGCAAAGTCCTAGTAAATCTCCTTGTTTTACAGCTTGTCCTTCGCTAACCACTATCGAATCTTTTATAAAGTGAGCAAAAAATAAGAACTCATTATTCTCTGTTTTTATAATCACAGAATTCCCTGGTAAGTAGATTGGATTGAGTTTGCCAGGGATATTATCTTTTACACCATCCACAACAAGGACAACTTCACCCTCTGAAGGTGAAATGACTCTCTTACCGAAAGCGTAATAATCTTCATTAATTTTTCCTTCATTCCTAAAACTTTTCCCTTCTTGATCCTTTATAAGAAAATCAAAAGCTCCTTTTTGAGCATTACTCTCCACATGATAATTCTCTTCTTTAGTGTCACCCCCCCAAAAAACGAACCACTCATCTTCAAAAGGGAGAATTAATTTAGATTTATTCCTTAATAAGACTGGATGGTCTACCCAAGGTGCAAAGAAAAGTCCATTTATTTCTGACTTTGCATTTAACGAGACTTTCAAAGTTAAGTACTCTTTTGAAGATTTGTTTTTTAAGAACTCTGCTTTAAAAATTCCATAACTACTCTCGTATCTTACAAACTCCTTTTCCGTAACAACTCCATATTCTCTTGAAAATTGAGACAAGACTTCTTCCAATTGAGATAAAGGCAAGGCTTGCTTCATTTCATCAGAAAACATTTTATGCACACTCTTGTAATCTCTTTGATTGAAATGTTCTATAAATTTTTCGCTTTTTTGTATTAGCGCACCTTGCTCTGCTGCCGCTAGAATAGAAGTCATAATAATAGCCAAGGTTATTGGTAAATTTTTTATTAACTTATTGATTCTACACATTCACACATTTGAAAAAAATATGTTAGCTAAAATCCTTCAACATTTTCCTGAGTTCTAACTGATGCTTCTCTTCCTGACCAATAAGTCCTCGAGTGTACTCTTCTAAGTAGACTGATTCATCAACAACTGTGCTTAGAAGTTCTTTATAAAGACCCAGAGCATGGATTTCGTGAGCCAAGCTTTCTTCAAGTATATCTTTGATTGAGTGATTATTAGTTTCAACAATTTTGGCAATTTTTTGACTAGGATGCCCATCTAGACCAGTCAACAATTCTCCAGCTTGTTGGGCATGTTGTAATGACTCATTAGCTTGTTCTTTAAGAAACTCTACTATTGGAAGTCTATAAGGACCAGTTATCATAAGAGAATAGTGGGTATATCTCACAACCCCAGCAAGCTCATATTCCATTATTTCATTTAATATTTTGTTTACTTTTTGTGTGTTCATAAGGCTAACTTAACAGAGAATAACTATTTTTCGCTTATTGGAAATGCGAAGGATATTGAGAATCATTAAGGTTAACCATAAGACTAAAAGTTTGTATCTACTTTGTATCAAGTGTTTGTTCATCACCTGCTTTCTTATTTTTGTAATATCCTTGGAAAGCAATATAAGTTTGTATCAAGTTAGCAATAACGAAAGCAAATAAATCTACAAAGATAAAAACTGCGGCTCCAGAAAACCTTGCGACACCAGTAAGAATATAACCATTTAATCTTGTTTCATGCTTAACAGAACTAACCAAATATAAACTCATAATGCTCAGAATTAAAATTACCCATTGCCCATACTGCAAGAAGTTTTCAATCATAGTTTTTCTCCGTGTAATTTAATTAAGTGAGTTGCCCAATCTATTATTTTAGGATTCTTTTCAGCATTTAAAATAAATTCTTGTCCGAACCCTTTATAAAAAATTCTGCAGTTTTCTTCGTCTTCCCATTTGAGTCTATTCAAAAACAATCTTTTTGAATTTAAAAAATACTTATCAGGAAGTTTCCATCTTGATCTCGTCTTATTTTGTTCAGTTAGAATCAGATCTTCATGAGTGTGTTTAAATAATCCATGTCCTTTAATTGATGAGGTTTTTTTCTGGATATCCAAATTTCGTCTTGCAATGTAAATAGTGTTATTTGTATACCTTGAAACATCTCCATATCCATGTGGATGCTCCATGTTTACTTCTTTCAAGAACGCTTTGATATTATTTGAACCTTCTATTACCCTTTCAATTTGCAACCAACCAAAAAGATGATGTAAATCACTTCCCTTATTAAAGAAATTTTTAAACCATCCGAAGAATAAAAATAAATCTCCTGAACTGACTCCTTTATTTTTTAATTCCGTTTGGGAAGAACTTGCTTGTCCAAAGATTCCTATCTCCTCATTTAATAATGGGTCAAAATGACAATAATTTTTAGGAAGAACGGAAGTAGATGTTTCTCTTAATAGTTCAGCTCCGGATATACCGTCAAAATTTAAATCTTGGTACTTTGTAGGTGAAGGAGATTTTTGAGGAATAGGTAGAGAAAAAATTCTTCCGTCTTTAAAGATTGGAGAAGCACTTCCCCCTGCTTTTGCATCAAAACCTTTCCTGCTAAGAATTATTCTTTTCATTTTACTGATATTTTATAAGTAATTGTTTCTTTTTATATGGCATTATTGAAGTATGAAAAAAGTCCTAGCATTATTAGTTTTATTAGCTCCTCAATTATTAATTTCTGACTATGAAAATTCATTAAAGGGTTATTGGCATGGTTTTGGATTAATTATCCAAATTAAAGAATGTGAGGAGAAAATTTGTGGGTTAATAGAATTTATGTTTGTTGAAGATGGAGAAGATCCAATGCTGATATTGGATGAAAATAATAAGGATAAAGAATTAAGATCAAGAACATTAATAGGCTCCAATATTCTTTATGAGATAGACAAAACACCAGACTCAAAAGGAGCCTTTACTGGAAAGATATATAACCCAGAAGAAGGGAAATCTTATAAAGCTAAAATAAGGCAATTAGATAATGGCAACCTAGAAATAAAGGGGTGCTTCACAGTAGTTTGTCGCAAGGTAGGTGAATGGCTACCTTTGAATATTACTACAAATGATGAAGGTAAAAGAGTTGCTGAATTAGCAAAGCCTTTAGCTATTTTTTAACTTCACACTCAGTCTAAAAAAAGATTCTGTAAAGTTTCCATTTTGGAAGAATTAAGCTTGCCCATATTTTCTGCGTCAATACATTCTTGCAATTCCTTTCTATTTTTAATTCCTAGAATTACAGAGCTAACTTTTTCAACACTAAGAGCATATCTATGCGCTAAGGATGCAGGAGATTCCTTCCAGTCTTTGGCAAGCTCTCTAAAAGGTAAAGCCCTTTCAAAATCAGTGAAATCAGCTTTATCCATACCAGAAGGATGCGGTTCTCTATCCATACTAGAAGTAAGTGCCCCTGCTTGAACAGCTCTAATAGCCAGAATCGGTATATCCTTTTTTTGACATTCTGCAAGAACTCTATTCGGATCAGATTTCTCACTAATATATCCGATGGCTCCAATTGAATTTAGGATATTTACTGCACACTGCATGGCTTCAGGAGGATGCTCATAATTTATAGCCTTTATAAGCGCTTCTTCTTGTCCTAAACCAATACCCCAATGATCGATCTTTCCTTCTTTTTTTAACGATTCAAAAGCAGGAATTACTGCACTGTAATAACACGAAAGAGTAGTAGCATTCGTAGCCCTATGCTCATTTAGTAAGGGCAGTTGATAATCATCCTCTATGAGTTGAGAGTGAAGAAGAAATAAATTAACTTTATCGACTCCCATCGTCTCTAAACTTCTGCAAAGAGAATTATTAAGCCTAGTATAAACTTCTGAGTCTGGAACTGTTCCGAGCCTACACTTCGTGGTTAGATTTATTGCTGTATGATCTTTTCCTTTCAAAGCTTCCCCAACAACTCTTTCCGCCTCTCCTTTCCCGTACATGGGAGCTACATCAAGGTGATTAATTCCGGATTTAATTGCCAAGTTCACAGTAGAAACACTTTCTGTTCTGGTGGTTTCTCCCCAAACATTACCTATCCCACCACCTCCCAGACTAAGTGCGCTTACAGTTCCAAAAGGTTTAAATTTTCTTTGTTCCATCTAAAGTTTACTCAAGAAAATTATTTCGGATCTTATCCATCTGATCTTGGGTAACCCCAATTTCCTCTAGATATCCAAAAGCACTGCCCCACTTCGATTCAACACCATCCAAAAAATCCTTCATAGCATCTTTAGGAACTCCAGCTACAGAGATCATAGTTTCTCGATCATAACCCTCAGGATAGCCAACTGTATTTTCGATAAAGTCTGCCTGTCTTTCAGTATCGAGATTGGTTAGTAAATAATCTGCCTCTATCACTTCTCGACTTACACCTAAAATAGATAATAAGAAAGCTGTTGAGACGCCAGTTCGATCTTTACCTGCTGTGCAGTGCAAGACTACAGGCAAATTATCTTCATTAGCTAAAATTCCAAATAACCTAAGCCAAGAGGTAGGACCAAATTCTAAGTAACCTAAATACCTCTTACCTGAGATGCCGGTATCACCTACTAATCTACTTAATTGATCGCTCCCTCCTTCAGGGATAACTGCAATATTTATGTATTTAGCACCCATAGCTTCTAAAGGACCTTTTCCCTGCTCCAACACCTCATCAGGTCTACGTAAATCAATTTGAGTTGAGATTTTAAGATCTGATAACTGCGAAAGATCCTTATCACTCATTCGATCCTGTCTTCCAGTACGAAAGTAAAGACCTTTTTTTACTCTCTTGCCATCTTGATTAAGATACCCACCTACGTCTCTAAAGTTAAAACATCCTTCAAAAGGATAATGTCTTTCTAAATAATCATCTATCATACTAATCTCATTCCCACTTAATACTAGCTTGATTTGAAACCCAATAGAACATGGGTTTGTAATTATATGCCTGCTAAGGTAGAGTTCCTTCATGAACCTACTGAACGATAAAACCCTTAAGTGGAAGCGCTACACTGAGGGGGACGACTTTGATTACCCCGTAGACTACTCTGACACTATTCTAGATGCGAGAGAAGATGGGCGCTTGGAGATACTAGTTAAATGGGAACCTAATTGTTATTGTCATTTTCACAGACATACTGCAGAAATTAGTTCTTTAGTTCTAGAGGGTGAGCTTCATGTCACAGATATAGATATTGAAACAGGTAGAGAGCTGGGTAAGAGAGTAAGAGTTGCAGGGGATTTTGTACATAAAGAACCAGGTGATGTGCATATGGAACAAGGAGGAGCAAACGGGGCCCTAGTTCTGTTTAATCTTTATGCTCCTGAAGGTGAAGGCAAACTAGTGGAATCTTTAAAAAAAGATGGAAGCGTAATAAGTGTCTCAACCATGGAAAGGATTCTTAGAAAACGTAAAAAATAACTATTTCATTTCCTCTGGGTACTGGCAGATTCTCTGAGTATTGGTCTCGATACCGTCTATGAATGTGAAGATCATCTCTTCGTTACGCATTTCCCTGAATACGGTATCGAAGAGGTTAAACAATCTGAAGACCATGACGCCCTCCTCATCAAAGTGTATAGCGGTGTTGAAGTTGTTGCATACTGCACCAACATCTCTCGCACCATTCTTCAAGGTGCCGTCAACACGAAAGTCATGGATGATACCGTACGCTGTTACGACCACCCGATTCCCACACTGCTCTATACGTTCGAGATGACCAACTCGTCCTGAAACCCCGAGCCAGAGCCCTCTCATGTCGACTACTCCTTCTGTGAGCGGTTCGGTGCATTCGGCTAAAATTGGCATAGGTATGGTTGTGTAGCTGCAACCAGGCGTATACGCCTTAGGAATATCATTAGCGGATTTTCCTGAGCCATCAAGGTCAGGTAAGTCACAATAGTTTACGGATCTGCCGTCCTGCAGAAATATGGCAGGGTCGGTCGTATCGACAGGTCTTGGCAGTAAAAAAGCATAGAACAACAAGCCGATCACTAGGACAGCCACAAAGCCGAACAACCATTTTGTAATACTTAGGAACATTATCAATAACTTACCATGTTCTAACTACACAGTGTGTAGTGAATTACTCTTCTTTTTTATATTTCTCCAATGTAAATACTTTTTTTGATTTATGATAGTCTTAAACTAAAAGGTTTATCACATGAAAAAAATTTACCAAGCCTCTATAACAATTCTTATTCTTGGATTACTGTTATCTTGTTCAGATGAAAAAGTCTCTGAAGTATCGGAGGAACATGAAAAAGGACCTTTCTACGTTGAATTTGTTTCTTGTACCAAAGGCAATGAATTCAGTAAGTCCAACCTTTCAAAGATGATTGAGTCTTGGAGAATGTTGCCTATATCCAGTGAATTAAGAGGCTCTTACTTATATGATCCCATTAAAGAAGAAAATGCCTTTGGCCCCAGTATGTGGTGGGAACTTGAATGGGAATCAAAAGATGCAGCTGATTCAGCTTGGAGTGATTGGACTGAAAATGAAGAAGTAATGGCCTGGTCTAATGAATATCAAAATGTCATGTCATGTGACGGAGCTGGCAGGAATGCTTGGGACATACTAATTCCAGTTTCAGCTTCCCATTTCGGTGAACTAAATCATTCTGGATATTTCTATAGCCAGTACTGGACCTGCAGTTATAAAAATGGAGCTGGCAGGAATGAAATGGAAAACTTCCTTCCTATGCATTCAGCCAAGATTAAATCTTCTAATCTACAAGGAACGGGATATCACTATGGCGTGTATTTTGATAGAAGATCCGCAGACGCCTCTCATTCTGATGTACAGGCAAATCTTGTATGGGGAGAATGGGCTAACTCAAAAGATGCGATGGAGTTACAAAATCAAAACTTTGCTAATAATTTTCAGGAAGTATTTGAAGAATTTGATAAGTTAGGATCTTGTCTTGAAGAACCAGATACTTTTAATTCTTGGATGCTATATACAAAAGACAGCCCTGATGACAGTGATTACAGCCCTAAATTTTAGTTAATGTAAATCTCTCATTCCCACTCATATAAAATATCTCAAAGATCCTACCTCCCAAATCAGATAAATTCGAAAATTTACAGCCTTCATATTTCGAATCTAAATATTCTTTTGCTGCATTGCTGTAAGTTTGTACTATTCTTTCTGAAGAGAAGGACAAGCCCAAAGTAAATGTTGCTATCAAAACATTAATGTATCCGCCGCAATCAGTAATAAGCAATCTTTCTCCAGGTTGATTTTCAATGCCATAGCATTTTCCATCAATTTCATACTCTCCATGCTCGGGTACATAAAAAGAGTAGTCAATAGCTTTAGCAAGCCCACAAGAGCTTAGTAAAATTAAAAAAGCTATAACGGTAACAAGTTTAAATATCAAAATAGAAACTATTGATTGGCTTTAATCTCTATTTTTATATCTATATCTTCAGGTAGAGCCTTAAGGGCCTCTCTTAATGCCGTCTCAACAGTATCAGAAATATCAGAGGGCAAGTCTTCACTGATTTCATCAGAATTAATGTGTATTCTAAATTTGGGTTTAGAGTCTTTATCAAGGTTTAGCTCCTTATGAAGAATCTCATTCACCCCTTCAGCTTCTGAAGAAGATGTGAGTATTTTGATTTGAGCATTTTTTTTATCACTTCCATTTCCTCCTGAAAGGAGAATTGCTCCTCCTACCAAAACACCTATGATGATAGAACCTATTATTGTATCTGTAATTTTCATTCTTAAAATTTGAGGACTAATTTTTTTATGTAAAGTTATTATTCCATATACGAGCCAAACTACAACAAAACCCCACCATAGAGCAAAAAACCAATCGTTTTTTGTTGTTCCATTCCATTCTAACCATTCAAATACTATGCCTTCCATAAATAAATCAAAAGAAAGTAAAGCAAAGAATCCAAACACCCAGATTAAGAGAAAATGAAAAGGTTTTATATTTTTCATTTAATTATGAAAAAAATATCATTGATATTGAAAGAAAAAGGATAGCTAATAGATGAGTCATGAGGTTAAAGGAAGAGATATTCTCATGGAAAATAAATTTTTTATCTCTAGAAAACTTATATTTTAGAACCCAAAATACAAACAAAATTGCAGTAAATAGAATAAACCAAGGTATGTCTTGAGCTGGATGGAACCCTTCATCAGAAATAATAATGAAGACTGAAACCCACCAAAGAAGGTAAATTGTTAAATAGATTGAATATAAGTTTTTTAAGAATATTTTCAAATTTATTTTCTTTTAAAGGCAAATACTGCCAGGCCGATTCCAACGATTAAAAATAAGTAATGAACAATAGTATTGCCTAACAAAGAAATTAGGATAAAAACTATACTTAGAAGAAAAAAAAGTATTTTACTCAATTTCTTTTCATATCCTCAGCAAACACAAGTTTGTAGCCATCGGGATCATAAACTTCAAATTCTCGCATTCCATAAAGAGGGCGTTCTTCTATCCCCAGAATTTTTAACCCCCCTTTTTTCTTGATCGAAGAATAGTATTCATCTATTTCTTGACACCAAAAATAGGCATCAGTTGCATGATGCTTTCCGTTGGGATTTGGTTTAATCCCTTCTTGTTGATTGAGCATAACTATATATCCATCTTTTCTTGGCATAGCAAAATTGGGAGGCTCACCCCATAACCTAGGCTTCTCAAAATCCAGAACATCAACATAGAAGTCTAGAGATTTCATTAAATCGGTAACAAAAAAATGAGGGGCGGAGGCTATGATTTTCATTTTATTCCCACTCAATAGTCTACATGAGAAAAATCCCAGTGTTTATAAGGGTTTGAGAGGTGCATTTTTAGTGTGTAGTTAGTGCGTAGTGAATTATTTAAACTGATTTTTTAAGTGCAATGTAAAGGGTGTACAAACCAGTAACACCCAAGACAATCCAAGCTGGCATTATTAAGAATTCAGCCACTTGTATAATCGCCCCTTGAGCGCCCATAGGTACTATTAGTTGAGAAATCATTGCAAGAACAAAAACCACTATGGCTTCTCTTTTCCCTCTTCCCGCATCGGCAAATCTTCTTACAGACAATCCTAAAAGTGGCAGTATGAATAATGCCAGAAGCCCAAGCGTGTAATAAAGAGAGAAAGTGTCTGGATTGAAATCTGCCCCATAAGTTATTCCAACTACTATCCCAACTACAATCCCAGCAAAGAGATTGAAAATAAGAAAGAAAAGCATAAACCACCAGTATTCGCTTCTTGTTGCCTTCCCTTCCAAATTAAAGTAGTTGTTAAATAATACGCTATCTATTGCTTGTCCAAACTTCATGGTTTAACTCCTCTGATATTTCAATACATTTATTTTAGTAGGTTAAGGGCTCTTTTTTAACACCAAATTTCCTAAAATCCTCTTTATATTTCGTATCTAACTCCTTTATTCTCATTCAAGATTAGATTTTCTCCAATTTCTTTCAAAGTAAGAATTGATTCTTTACGCATAAGATCCTCTGTTTCTTTCGATAGGCGCCAATCACCCATAAAATACTGAGCTGCAGCTGATACGTAAATCAGCCATAGTTTTAAACGATAATTATTGATCTTATGATAATTAGAGTACTTTTGGATAAATTCATACATTCCATTTCGTCCATTTTTATATCTTATCTCTAAACAGGAAACAGCTAGGTCAGACATAGGATCTCCTATTGAAGCATCTTCCCAATCTAAAACAGCTATTATTGAATCCTTTTGCCAAATTAAGTTTTGGGGCCAAAAATCTCCGTGTAATAAAGTTTTATTGCCTTGAAAGCTAACATCTTTTAGTCCTTTCAAATATTTTTTTAGTTCCTTCCACTCATAACCTTTAGGCATAAAGGTAAACAATTCTTCTAAGGGGTTTATTCTTTTGGGTAAGCTAGTGAATTGAGAGATATCCTGCGAGTGTATTTTATTTAAAATAACGGCCATTTCTTGAAGGTTAGCTTGTGATAGTTCAGATGAAGGCCCGTCCATACCTTGCACAAACTCCATACCAATATATTTTTTATTATCAGTACTAATAAGTACGTTATTACTGATAATTTTTGGTACTGGTATATCTGTTAGTTGTAATTTTTTTAAAAATTCAAGTTCCTAAAAGTAGTACTGTCGCCGAAACACCTCCTGTCATAGGTTGAACTTTCTTTAACTTTCCACCCGGAAACAGCTGATCTACAAGTAGCTTAAATGAATCGATCGAACTCATAATATTTCTAAATCTAGAAGTAGCAGTAATACAAAAAAATCTAAGTAGATAGGTGTGAGTTGTAAGCGAAAAGAGGTTCGAAACCACCCATAATCATTCTACTCCCATCAAATGGTATATCTTTTATAGCTTCCATTCTTGGATCAGAAAAGATTCCTCTATGGGCTACCCTAGCTTTTTCTCTGTTTTGCCATACGACCCAAGAAAAAACTATTTTTTCTCCTGACAAAGCCCTTACTGCTTTACGATAGTCAGTATTTTTACCATCTGGAACTTCAAGTTCCCAATTTTCATAAATTTCTAAAGCACCAAAATCTTTAGCTACTTCCACAAAGACTTTCATGAAAGCTATAAAAGATTTCTTGTTTGTTTCTAGAACTGGAATAACGTAACCATTAACGTACATAGACCTTCCTCCAAATGGAAAACTATAACATTCAGTTGTTGATAGAATGATTAAATAGTTAAACTAATTCAGATTGTCTCAATCAAAAGTATCGTTATGAGCCGGTAAAGAAATCTGCTGGGTATTTACCCTTGTTTTCCTTTAACTTGGACTCTTCTTCTTCCTCAATATCTTTTGTGTCCTCTTTTTTCGGAGGAATATTTTTCTTATCTTTATTCAAATTAACCCGATGTATCAAATTTATGAAAGGCAATATCCAAGTCTGTTTCAAGTTCATCTTGATCACAAAAAGTACTTGAGTTAATGTCTTTTGCCAAGGTAAAGTTTTTGTCATTGGTGTAGGCGGTGCCTCTAAATGGTAAACAAACAGCAATAGCTTTCGATGATAGGGGGACTTTTTTATATTCCATTACGTTTGCATTAAAACCAAGCTCTGACACCGCCTTCATTAGCTCTTTGGGTGAACCAACATTTATTACATAGCCAAGATAATTTAATTTATCCTCTCGATTAGCTGCTCTAAATATAAAGTCTCTATTCATTTATTGTCTCCTTACC
>LUMD01000572.1_pt1 | contig 23574 bp, 26 predicted proteins | sample 729651 | NCBI WGS metagenome assembly LUMD01 (sample SAMN03860272, study PRJNA289734) | marine metagenome | biome: seawater column; feature: ocean; material: water; isolation source: Red Sea water column Station 34 - depth 258m | place: Saudi Arabia: Red Sea | collected 2011-10-15 | depth 258 m | reverse complement strand
ATCAAAATGACAATGACTACCAAAGGGTGTCCACTACATGATACTATGGTTGACGATGTTACTAGATATGCAAAAAAAGTTCCTGGTGTAAATAATGTTCAAGTTGACATAGTTTGGGATCCTCCATGGTCTATGGATAAGATGTCTGATGAGGCTAAAGCGAAAATGAAGGGACTCGGTAATCAAAATACACCTGCACCGATAAACTATGAAACAGCGTTACCTCAAGGAGTAGGTAAAATGGTAAAACAAGAGGATGGCTCTGTAATGCTAGCAAATGAACATGATCAAGGGTTTATGGTAAATCAAGCAATTATAGATTTTTGGAAATCGTGCAATGGTAAACGAAAAGTAACAGAACTGGTTGATCTCTTTTCTCAACAAACAGGCCTACAACGTAATCAGGTGGAAAAAGAAGTAATGCAATTAATTAAACAACTACATGATGGTGGATTACTCGTTATATCAAATCAGACTGAAACGCCAAATGTTGAATTTAAAAAAGAAAACTAAATTTCTTTAATATCTAAAATTTTAGCCTGGACAGAATCCATTTTAATAATAGCCTTTTTGTCATTCCAACCCAATGCAACATACCAATCTCCTGTATCTGCATCATATTTTGTTTCAAGAGTATTGATCTTAATAGCTTCCATCTTGTAATTCTTCAGAACACCCGATGTTGCTAAAGATATTGCATCTTTCTCAGTCTTCAATCTTCTATCCATCAATCCAATTCCAGGGGTCATAAGAATAGTAAGATAAATTCTTTTAATATAGTTAGGGTTTAGCGAGTTAAATAATCAAAAAATTATCTAATCATTTTATTTTCTTTAATATATCGACCAAATGATGTAAAATCAAAATCTTTTAGTAAATCTGACATTCGAGAATATGCCTTGTCTAAATTATGGTAGGTAACAAATTTGTCCTTTAGTGGTAAATCTAGTCTTGGCATAAATTCTGGTGTTAGTTCCCATGAATGAATGTAAAAAGTTGCTGGCATACACTCTTTTTCATAATTTTTAATTGCATTTTTAATAACCTTAGTGGGAAGTGATCTTAAATAGAATCCCCCAGCCGCGGGAATTTTTTTACCCAGAAATCTTGTTGTCAGTAGTGGAAACTCAATTAATTTTCCTGAAGAATCATTTTTTTCAATTGAATTGCTTGAAATTCTATAAGGTGAATGTTCTGCATTTGGTGATCCATACATGTTCGATTTAGCGGGAATTATACTACTATCATAAACATAATTATTTTCTGCCAAAACGTCAATCGCCCATGAACTTGCCTGATTTAGTGAAAATGTGGGTGCCCTAAATCCTTGCGATTTATGTTTAGTATGGTACATTGTATGAAATCCAATCTCATGCTCATTTTCAATGATCTTATCAAAAATTTCCGGCTGAAATTCTAGAAGTTCACCTACGACAAAAAATGTTGCAAAAGTATCATGTTTTCTTAACAGATCTAATATCTTATCAATACCATTTAGTACTGAAGGTTCGTGTTTTTCATCTTTGATATTCCGTTTAACTAATTCTGGATGATACCAATCTTCAAAATCAATTCCTATTATATTCAATTTAGTTACTCTATTTTTTTTACAACCCTAGCGGGGTTACCTACTACAACGCATTTATCAGGCACATTTTGAGTAACAACACTTCCAGGAGATACAATTGAGTTTTCTCCAATTGTAACTCCAGATGTAACAATACACCCAGGATTGATAACAGCTCCAGATTTTATTTTTACTTGGGCTACCTTTCTAGGATATGCGCCTTTTTTCAAAAATAAATTTGCGGTAGGATTACTATGAGCAAAGATCATTGAAAAAGATCCTAGTGTTACATTATCTCCAATTTCTACTAGTTTTGGGTAGACAAGATCAATGAACGTGTAAGGATTAAAATGACAATTTTCACCAACTTTAACACCTCTTGCTCTTTGCATTCTAATGGCAAAACCAGAATGTGGAGAAGAAAATGCCAACCTGTGTAAAATCCAAGAATTTAGATATTTTATACGAATTTGAAAACGACCAAAACTTCCACTATAACCATAATATTCCATAAGCTCTTTTTCATTAAGCTTTATTGCGTTGTCAAGTAGATCCTTATATTTACTCACACCCGTCAGATTTTCTGAATATATCTAAATATTTCTAATAAAATGCATTGATAGAAGAATTAGTAACAAATACTAAATTAAGCTAAATCGCAGTAGCGATAAGATGTTTGATGAGGAAAAATTATCCGCATATCTCAATAAATCAAAATTATTATCTAATGTGGACTGTGAAAAGAAGATTCGGGTTGCAATTCTAGGAAGTTTTACACTAAATGGCTTAGAAGAAACAATTAGAGTAAAATGTAGTGACAAAAAAATTCAGTGTTCCACCTATATCGCCGGATACAATCAATATAATCAGGAAATTTTGGATGAGAAAAGTGAATCCTACAAATTTTCCTCAGATATCACATTTTTAATTATAGATACAAGAAATATTCTTGGTGAATTATTCTTCAATCCCTATTCTATTTCTGTTGAGGATAGAAAACAATTTGTAAAAACAAAATCCGATGAAATGATTAATTTAGCAAAAATTTTTATAAATAAAACCCAATCTAAATTAATCCTATCAAATTTTGTTATCCCAACTTATTCACCCTATGAAATAAATGAAGCTAGAGAAGAATTTGGTCTTCAGGATATGGTGAGGGCTCTAAATCAAAATATCAAAAATGAGTTGGGGCACGAACCTAAAATTTATCTTCACGATCTAAATTCCTTTGTTACTAAATTTGGTGAGAATAATGTATTTGATTACAAACAATTTTTTTATGGAGATGTGAAAATTTCTCTTGATTACATACCATATTTAGCCGAAGAATTTATGGGATATGTAAAGGCAGTATTAGGATTAAATAAGAAATGTATTGTGTTAGACTTGGATAATACACTTTGGGGCGGTATAGTAGGTGAAGATGGTTTTGAGGGAATTAAATTGGGTGATGATCCCATTGGTAGAGCCTACGTTGAATTTCAACGTCACCTCCTTGCGTTAAATCAACGAGGTGTTATTCTTGCAATCAATAGCAAAAACAACTTTGATGATGCAATGGAGATAATCAGAAAACACCCTAATATGATCCTAAAAGAAGATAATTTTGCTAGTTTTAGAATCAATTGGAATGATAAAGTAGTAAATATGAAAGAAATTGCTGAGGAATTGAATATAGGGCTTGACAGTATAGTATTCTTTGATGATGATCCTATCAATAGAGATTACATGAGATCAGCTTTTCCTCAAGTTCTCACAATAGAACTTTCTGATTCATCTAATTATTCTCAGATCCTCAAATCAATGAATGATTTTCAAGTGGCAAAGATTACCAATGAAGATGTCAAACGCAGCAAAATGTATTTGGACCAAAGAAAGAGAACTGAACTTCAAAAACAAGTGGGCAACTTGGAAGATTTTCTTAAACAGCTTAATATTTCTGCAAAAATAAAAAAAGCAGATCAATATACAATCCCAAGAATTTCACAACTCACACTTAAAACGAATCAATTTAATCTAACAACTAAAAGATATCAAGAAGAAGATATTAGAAAATTTGTCAGTGATGATAATAAAATAGTTGAATGCGCACAAATTCAAGATAAATTTGGTGATAATGGAATAACAGGCGTTTACATAGTCAACAAAGAGAATAAGCAGGAATGGTTCATAGACACTTTTCTTCTGAGCTGTAGAGTCATGGGGAGAGGAATAGAAGAAGCATTACTAAGCCAAATTATTGAAAGAGCAAAAATGGAAGGGATTAAAAAAGTTAAGGCACAATATATTAAAACGATGAAAAATAAACCAGCAGAAAATTTTCTTTCTGATTTTGGATTCATAAGGAATGGAGATATATGGATTTTTGAAACAACAAAATCTATTAAAAAACCAGAACATTTGGTGATTTCTTAATATGTCAAAAAAACTTTTTGAAATAATTTCAAGAGTGATGAATGTATCAATATCACAAATTAATGATAATTCTGGATCAGAGTCAATACCAGAATGGGATTCATTTAATTTGTATGTACTTTTGAATGAGATTGAAAAAGAATTTAACATAAAATTCTCGCTTGAAGAAACGCTTGAAATAAAAAATGTTGGTGATTTTAAAAAACAATTAGAAAAACATGGTGCAAATCTTAATGAATGAAATTTCTATAGAGGTATACAATACCAATTGAAATTACATCATATAGGAATAGTAGTTGAAAATATTCAGAAATCACTGGGAGAGTTAACCAAATATTTGGATTTTGAATCTACTACTATGCCTTCTTTAGTTGGCTCACAAAAAGTTAACATATGTTTTTTAAAAACAAATAACGTTTTCCTAGAATTAATCGAACCTGCAGAAGAAAACTCTCCTATTTCTAATTTTATTAAAAAAGGAGGCGGGTTTCATCACTTATGTTTTGAGGTAGATAATATTCATCTTGAATTAGAAAAAATGAAAAAAAACGGGGTGCGTATTATAGTAGATGTTGTAAAAGGCTTTGAAGAGCGTTTAACTGCATTTGTTATGTTAGATATGAAAAATACAAATTGCAATCTTATTGAACTGGCAGAGAAGAAATAGTATTGAAAAAAACACTTGAAAATTTTGGTATAGGTATTGATATTATTGAGATTAAGAGATTTAGAGTAAAAAACTACAAAAAAAACAAAAATTTCTACGAAAAGATTTTTGCCAAATCAGAAATTGATTATTGTTTAAAATTTAAAGATCCATATCCTCATTTTGCTGGAAAGTTTGGTATAAAGGAGTCAGTAATTAAATCAGTACGAGATAATATTACCTTTCAAGATATATCAAGTTCTAATTCTAAGAATCGTCCTATAGTTGAACTAACTGGAAAAAAATCTAAAAAATACTCTTTCTTAGTGTCTGTTACTCATGAAAGAGAATACGCTGTTGCTGTTGTAATTTCACACAAGTTATAATCTGATTTACTCAGAAATAGCTTTTTTCGCTCTTTGACTTAAGCGTCTAATTAATTTATTAAAAATACTGTTAGTGTTTTTTCCTGTTACATTTGATGGTACATGAATAACATCAGGCAAATCCATTACCAGATCCCTATCTGATATTTTTTTAAGATGCTCAAGATACTTGTAACGCTCTGAGATTTTTTTCCTATTTTTTCTTAGATCCAGTTCTGCTCTAATTTTGGCTCCTAAGAACCCCTTTGATAAGTAAAATAACCATACCAGAATATCCACCAGCATTAATGTTGGATGGATTTTTGAATATGTATCCTTAGAATAGTGTGTTTGCAAACAATATTTTCTATTTCGTTCAAGCCAAAAAAATTTTTCAGAATTCCATCCAAGCATATAGCTTTCAGCGTGGTAAATAATTGAAGTAGGTACATAATATGATTTTATTCCTAATTGTGCAGCTCTCCAACCAAGATCAAGATCATCATGATACAAAAAAATGAATGGATCTAATAGGCCTACTTTTTTGAAAACTGAACTTGGTGCAAATAAACAAGTTCCGGAAGCATATCCTATTTGTTCAACCGTATTATGTTGGTTAATATCTTTTTTGCCCTTTTCTCTTGCATATCCAAAACCAAAAACATTCATCATATTTCCCGCACTCATAAAAACAGATTTATCGTTTAATGAAAGATGTTTAGGTTGGTAGAGAGCTTCTCCGCATTTATTGTACACACTAACTAATTCGCTTAACCAATCTGGTTCAACTGTAGTATCTGGATTTAAAATTACAATAAAATCTCCCTTTGCATCTTGAATTCCAACATTATTTCCTTCGCAATAACCCAAATTTTTTTCATTTTCAATCAAACGAATTTTTTTAAATTTTTCTTTGCATTTTTTATGACTATCATCTGCAGACGCATTATCTACGACAATTATCTCGAAATTATCATAGTTGGTTTTCATGATAGATTCCACACAATCTAAAAGTAATTGATCTGCATTATAATTCAAAATTATTATACTGACTAGTGATTGTGATGCTTTATCCATGACTCTAGAAAAATTACTAAATACTAGTTTTTTTCCTTTTTTGTGAATTTATACTTGAGTTTTTCCCAATACATCCTTAATGTAACACCAATTCCCACAATTGCGCCGATCAGTAAAGTAAGAATTGCACTTCCGCTCCCAGCATCAATATAAACGTAAAAATTTTCTAACATAGATTATCTTTCCAAAAATGATCTAATATATTTTAATATTTAGACATACTTTGATGCTTAGAACGTATGAACAATTCTTTGATATTTATCTTTCATATGATATTAGGTCATGATTTATACGAAGCATTAATTTTAAACTGAATAAAGTAAAATATTCGATGGTGACTAATATCTTTACTTCTAAGGCTGATACTTTAAAATTTTTGCAAGAAAAAATTACTAAATCAAAAATTGAACAATCTTTTGATTTTACTACTGAAGAATGGCAAAAAAATGAATTAAATATATTAAATAAAGTTATGAAATTATTTAATGGACAGCTAGTAGTAGTACGAAGTTCAGCTGTAGGAGAAGATACAATAGAAAAATCTGAAGCTGGGAATTTTACAAGCGTTTTAAATGTAAATTCTACTTCAAAAACTAAATTAAAAAAATCAATTGAAACGGTAATTCATTCCTATGAAAAAAAGGGTAGATCTAATATTGATAATCAAATTTTGATTCAGAAACAGACTCATAGTGTTAAAACTAGCGGAGTTCTTTTTACTAGAACGCCGGATATTGGAGCACCGTATTATATTGTAAATTTTGAGGACGGAAAATCTACCGATTCAGTTACAAAAGGGTTGATCGGGAACACCATAAAGATTTTTAGAAAAATATCTCTTGAAGATATTCCAGTCAAATGGAAGAATCTTGTTTTATCAGTTAGAGAAATAGAGCAAATTTTAGGAACAGATCTGTTAGATATGGAATTTGCTATAACTAATAATAATATTGTAATTTTTCAAGTTAGACCTCTAACTACTGGAAAAGAACTTCGTATGAGTGGTATAGAAAAAAATGTTTTACAGATTGTAAATAAAAACAAGAAAAAATACTGTACATTATCAAGATCTTCAAAGATGGGCAGAAGCCGATTAATTTTTTCAGATATGACTGATTGGAATCCAGCTGAGATTATTGGAAACAGTCCACATAATCTAGATTATTCCCTGTATGACTATCTTATCATGAGAAAGAGCTGGCTCGATGGAAGATTAATCCTAGGATATCAAAAAATTGATACAACCATATTAATGAGAAAGTTTGGAAATAAACCATATATCGATGTGGGAGTTAGTTTTAATTCACTGATCCCACAAAACTGTAACAAAAAACTAAGAAAGAAATTACTAAAGTTTTTTCTTAGAAAATTTACTGAAAACCCATTTTTACATGATAAAGTTGAGTTTGAAATACTGTTTACTTGTTATGATACATCATTAGACTTTCGTTTAAAAGAGCTAAACAATTTTGGATTTACTAAAAATGAGATAAAAAATTTAAAATCAAGTCTCAGAGAATTTACGAATAACATAATACAGGATTTTCCTAAACTATTCGATAGGTTTAATCAATCATACGAAAAGCTTACCAGGAATAGAGAGAAATGTATTTTAGAATTAGACAACTCAAAGAAAAATTATTCTGACTATTTACTTGCTGCACAAAAACTTCTTACTGATTGTAGGAAATATGGGATAATCCCATTTTCTGCGGTTGCACGTATAGCATTTATTGGAACAGCTATATTACGAGGATTAAAATCCAATTCAGTTTTAGAACCTGAAATTTTTGACGATTTTCTTTCAAGTATTATTACTCCGTTATCAGAATTTAAGAAAGAAATAGGTAAATTTGTTGATGGAGTAGTTTCGAAAAAATATTTTAATGAGAAAAGAATTAATGAAATTTTAGAAAGTCATCAACTGAAATTTAAAGAAATAACATTTCTTGAGTTTCTAAGACAATCTATTACCCAGCGTGAAAATCTCAAGTTTGAATTTACTAAAAATCTTAGTCAAGCCTTAGAGTATATAGCAATCGCGGGTGAAAAATTAGGTTTTTCAAGAGAAGAAATGAGTAATTTGGAATTTAGTGACGTTATGCAATTTAGTACTAAAAATAGACAACAGCTTATGTCCACATGGAAAAAAAAATCTGATAGAAAAAATATGGTTAAAAAACTTAATGAATATTTTCTGTTACCTTCAATAATTTTTTCAGAAGATGACTTTCAAGTAATTCGTTATTATGTTTCAAAACCAAATTATATCACAAAAAAACAAATTACAGCAAATACGTCGATTATAAATCCAAAAAACAAGATCCCCAATATAGAAAATAAGATAGTGATTATTGAGAATGCAGATCCGGGATATGATTGGATTTTTGCTAAAAATCCTAAGGGTTTAATTACCAAATACGGTGGAATTGCGTCACATATGGCTATCAGATGTGGAGAAATTGGAATGCCAGCAGTTATTGGCTGTGGCGAAATGTTATTTGAAAAACTCAAGATTGCGGAAAAACTTTCTCTAGATTGTAAAAATGAGAAAATTAACATTATTGAATACAATAAAGAAGATGTTTATTTGGAAGAGAGAAAACTTCTCAAATCACTGGGCTACATAAAGTAGAATACAATATTAAGAAACAATCATAATTAATCAAATGCACAATAAAAAAAAGAGATTCGGAATTTCCTTACGTGTTGAATTAATTGAAAAATATAATGAAAAAAGAGACATGTTAAGTCAAGAATGGACAAATTTCTTACAAAAGCATGCAATAACACCTATTCTGATTCCCAATACATTGGATGATGTTAAATCATATATTTCGGATCTGGGGATTAATGGACTAATTCTTTCTGGGGGAGACAATATAGGAGAATTTCCTGAAAGAGATAAAACTGAAAAACAAATACTTGATTATGCAATAGAAAAGAGATTTCCTGTTTTAGGTGTTTGTAGAGGAATGCAAATTATAAATGAATATTTTGCTGGAAAAGTATTTGCTAATGATAATAATAGTCATGTTGGAAAGCCTCATCAAATACACATCATGGATCAAAAATTTTCAAAATTATTAGGGGATGATAACATACAAGTCAATTCATTTCATAACAATATTATAACAAAAAAAGGCATAGGAGAAAAATTACAAGTATTTGCATTGTCTGAACATGATAATACAATTGAAGGTTACTATCACTCAGACCTTCCGATCATTGGTGTTATGTGGCATCCTGAGAGAGATATGGTTTCAAAACATCAAATAAAATTACTGGAAATTTTTGAAAATAAATCATTGTGGTAAGAAATTTGAAAGCAATAATTTTAGCTGCTGGTCAAGGAAATAGACTAAAACCAATAACAAATGAAAAACCAAAATGTATGGTAGAATTATTTGGTAAAAGTTTGATTGAGCATCAAATAAATGCCTACAAATCGTGTAATATATCAGATATTAGTGTAGTGACAGGTTTTCGAAACGACTCGATTACAATTTCTAACGTACGATACTTCAGGAATGAACGTTATGAGATTACTAATATGATCGAATCATTATTTTGCGCGGAAAAAATTCTTAATGGAGATGTAATTGTATCATACGGTGATATTATTTTTGAAAAAAATGTGTTAAAACTACTAATTGAATCTGATAATGATATATCTGTGATTATAGATAAGAACTGGAAAGATTATTGGTCAGTTAGAAGTAAAAACCCGTTAACAGATCTTGAAAGTCTAAAACTTGATTCTGAAGAAAATATCTTAAGTATAGGTCAAAAAGTCAACAAACTTGAAGAAATTCAAGGGCAATACATTGGTTTGATGAAATTTTCCGAAAAAGGTGTGAACATTTTAAAAGATTTTTATCATAAGTGCAAAAAAATCTCCGAAAAGAAAGCTAATCCATTAAATGCTAGTTTACCATTTGAAAAATCTTTCATGACTGATTTACTTCAAGGTTTAATTAATTCAAACTATAAACTGCATTCAGTTCCAGTCAATGGCGGCTGGTTAGAATTAGACACAATTGAGGATTTTGAAACTTATCAAAGAATGTTCAAGAATAATACTATACAAAAATTCATAAAATTGGAGAGCTGAATTGAAACCAAATATAATTTTCGTATTATTAGACGGTTCGAGATTTGATAGAATCCATGTTTCGCCAGAATTTTGTGAGCTAATAAAACAAGGAACGTTATTAGATAATATTACAACCGCAATTCCATATACATTTGGCTCACTCAATGTTATTCTTACTGGCGAATATGGTAAAGAAAATGGAGTGGATGGTTACTACAAAGTTTCAAAATTAAAAAAAGATGTTACATTTCTGCCCGAGATTTTACAAAAGAAGGGATATTTCACATCAAGAGGACTGTTAAATGATGATATTCTCTCTACAAGAGGATTTGACGTTAGAAAAGACTATGATGAACATAAAGAAGATTTGAATCTTAGGCATCCCGAATTAATTAGGCATACATTTGAAAACGCCGAAGGCAAACCATTCTTTACCTTACTACAATACAGTCGTATTCACACTGTAACAGTTACTGAAGTTTTAAAAAAATATGAATGGAATGATGAGAACTTTTACAAAAAGAAAGATTCTAACTTGCAAACTTTTGACGATGTTTTTAAGGAAACTGGGATTTATGCACAAAATATTAAAAACACTATAGAAGAATTAGGCATTTCAGAAAACACTATTATTATTTTTTTCACAGATCATGGAACTGGAGTTGGCGAAAGATTTGGAGAAAGGAATTATGGCTCATTTACTTTTGAGGAAACCATAAGAACATTTTATCTTTTTATAGGACCAAAAATAGTAAACAGTCAGAAATCTGATAATCTATTGAGTACTATAGATATATTTCCAACAATTTTGGAACTTTGTGGCATAAAAATAAATCAAAAAAAGATAGGGACCATACACTTCACCTGAAAAGCATAATGTCTTTTGTGTAAAAACTAAGGATTACAAATTAATGTATAACAAAGATAATGACGAATGGAGTCTTTTCAACTTACTAGATGATCCTAAGGAAACTAAGAATATTTTTGCTACTGATGTGAAGGCGGAAAAAAAGCTAAAAAACAAACTTCTTGATTGGATCAATCGTTAAGACATACAACTGAGTATAGAAATATGTTTTAAAACTGGATGTATAATGAAAAATGTTTCTCCATCTAACGGATTTTGTTTTTTATAATTATTTTTTTTCAAAATATCTTTTTTTATTAATTCTACAAGTGTTTCTGACCTAATATATGGATCAAATACATCATCAACAAAAATATGATCAGGTTTATTGAATTTTTTCTGATAAACTATATCACCAGTATCCAATTTTTCATCCATGATGTAAGCAGTGACACCGGAATTGCCCTCATTAAGAATACTGTAATAAAAACAAGTACTACCCCTATAATTTGGAACAATTCCAGGATGAAAATGAATAAATTTTACGCCAGAATTAAGAACTTCTTTTTTCAGAATACCACCTCCAGTAAAAATAAGAAATCCTTCCTCATTATTTTTTATATGCTCAACCAAACGTGGGTGATTAATATCAACAAAATTGAATTCTTTAAACGTCAAATTATTTTCTATTAAAATATCTTTAACAGTTTTAGTGATATCAAAGCCATTTTTTTTAGAAATCTTAATGATGTCATCTGAATAAGGTTTTTCACACCTATTATCATTCATAAATAAAATACTGTTTAAAATTATGTTGTTTTCTACAAGTTTCTGTATGTAAGCTTTAGATCTATTATCCGGTGTTAAAATAATTCCTAATTTCATTTCAATTTATTCCATTCTTTTTTATCAAGTCAAAAATGTAATCCAATTCAGATTTAAGAGCAAAGAAACATAAAAAACTAGTATTATTTTCTGAAATGATATTTATTTGTGAACATATAGTATCGTTAAGTTTTAAGAGAACGTTAATGTATTTTAGGTTCTTTGTTTTTTTATATTTTAAAACACAGATTGATGCCAATAAAATATAGTTAGGAAGTGTCTTATAATCATTTGAGGCCTCTTGAATTTCTTTGTTATAAGATGAAAATATTCTTTTTTTTATTTCAAATTTTTTTATAAAATCATTCACTATTTTTGTAATAGCAATATCATCTTTGTCTCTTAGCAGTATTAAAAAAATTGATTCAAAAAGTTTTTGCGTACTAAATTTTGAACTGTTAATTATTTCTAAGGGGTGCTGGAAATTTAGATGCATTTGTGCAGTCACTTGATCTAAAGTGGTTGTATTAATTTTATCCTTAATTAATTGCATAGAAGCCTTTCTGGATTCTTTATATTGTTCTAGAAATTTATGGCCTTGAAATGGCGACATCTGATATTTTTGGGGTATATCTAAAAGATTTTGAGTTGAGTATACATAGCCAGATTGTTTTGTCATGGTTTTATTCTTACGTATTATAATATAAGATATGTTTACAAATTATACAAAAAGTCTTGAATAATAGATCGGAAACTTGATGTTTTTTAGTAGGAATGTATACATATGTTTTAAAAAAATTTAAAATTGTATGAAACCAAATATTCTTTTTATTTCAATCGATTCACTTAGGAATGATAGATGTTTCGGCAAAAATAGAAATGCCAAAACACCGAATCTTGATTCTCTAATTAAAAAAAATATCTATTTTTCACAGACAATTAGTGCTGGTGATCAAACAGGAACAAGTTTATCAAGTGTATTTACTGGTCTCTTTCCAATTAGAACAGGACAAAACCAAATTAATTTTAAATCAGATTTTCCAACTTATTTTGATATTTTAAAAGAAGCTGGATATCATTCGTATGCTCTTATTCCTGACGACACGTTTTTCAAGAAATTCTCAATAAATTTCGATGAAAAAATAATCTATGTTTTTACTGATAAAAAGAAAAAACAGCTTCTTGGAACTGATTTAGGCGACAAAATCATTACAAAATTAAATTCTAATGAAATGAAAGAACCTTGGATTTACTTTCTTCATTTAATGGATCTGCATACTCCTTTTTCAGTTCCCGCTGAATTTGATAACCAAAAAAACGGAGAAACAAAGTATGATAGATTAGTTTCCTATGTTGATGTTTGGTTAGGTAGGTTCCTAAACCAAATTAATATCGAAAATACACTAATAGTGATAACCTCTGACCATGGAGAATACATTCCTGTAACAGATGAAAATATATCTGAAATTCCTAATATTCAACGTATCTTATCCAAGGGCCAAACCTCTGTATCGTTTATTGAAAAAATGAGGATGAAAACTTTGCTTAACGTACGATTTGCTGCTCAAACATACAGAAAAGAGAAGCTAAAGAGAACACTGAGTCCATATGAAATGAGATCTTTTAATTCAAGATCTGCTTTGGATCTCTATGATGAAATTGTACGTATTCCATTAATTTTTGCTGGCTATAATATTGATGGAGGAAAAATAATTTCGGACATGGTTAGAAACGTAGATATTTTTCCAACAATTTTTGAAATAATTGGATTATCTGATTCAATAAAAGGTGATGGAAGAAGTCTTTTTCCTCTAATGAACGATAAAAAACTGGATGAATTACCAGCATATATTGAGGTTGGAATTAATTTAGCTCAACTTGTAAATTCAAAAAATCCAAAAGCTCTGCCAAAAATAATTGGAGTTAGAACCTCAGAATACAAATATTTTAGAGCAAGAGATAGCCGAGAGAGAAATGTGCGACTCTTTGATTTAAAAAATGACCCATTAGAGAAAAAAAACATTATGGATCAAAAACCAAAAGTTGTAAAAAAAATGGAAGAAATTTTATCTCAATTTACAAAAGATTCAAAGGATGATGAGGGCACATTAACTGCTGAAGATATCAAAAAAGCTAAAGAAACTTTGCTTAAATTAGGTTACATTTGATTAGGTAATTGTTTTGAGTGTGAAAGCTGGTTCAATAGGCAGCAATATTATATTCCATCCAATCTTATTTGCTATATTCCCAATTCTCTCTGTTTTTTCATATAACGTTAGAGAGTTATCATTTCAGGAAACTTTTTTGCCGCTATTTTTAGTTCTGACATTCACGGTAGGAATTTGGATTTCATTACGTTATATCTTAAAAAATGCTAGAAAATCTGCCTTCATAATTTCACTTCTTTTAGTCTTATTTTTTTCCTTTGGACATGTATATAATCTGGTTGATGATGTTACAATAGATGGTTTTGACATAGGAAAAAGTAGATATTTACTTATTCCATTTCTTATTTCCCTTGTTGTCGGGGTATACTATTTTATCAAAACAAATAGAAAACTGAACAACGCAACAACAATTACTAATTTCATTACTATTACTCTCATTCTAATTGTTTCAGTAAATATTGGAACATTTTACATTGCAAATGACGAAAATTTTTCTGATGATAAAACTATCGTAAATTCTTTTTTCTCTATGACAGATAGTGAGCCAATTTTTACCCAACCAGATAAGAGCGGTTCACCTGATGTATATTATATAATTCTAGATGGATATGCTGGAACAAATAGCCTAAAAGAATTTTTGGGTTTTGACAATCAAAAATTTGTTACATTTCTTAGCGATCGTGGATTTTACGTTCACCCGCAAAGTTACAGTAATTATCCTACTACACCAACATCCATGGCTGCTACATTGAATATGCAATACGTTAACAAGCTTGCTGATATTGTTGGTTCTGATCTAGACGATATGCATCCAACTTTTGAAATAATTCAAGAAAATTTAGTTATGAAATATTTCAAATCTAAAGGATATACACTAATTGGATACAATGCTGGAATACTTCATCTTGACGAAACCAAAAAATTTGATTTCTATTATTGTGAAGATGATACATTATTAGACAACAAAGTGATAAATTCCATACTTCATCAAAGTATCATTGGATATTTTGCAGAAAAAGTGAGATATCAGGAATATAGAGATGGTATATTATGTGCTTTTTCTGAACTGCCAGAAATAAAGAATATTGATGAACCAACTTTTCTTTATGCACACTTTAACATGCCACATGCCCCATACATTTTTTCTGCAAATGGTGAACCGCTTGATCCTGCTAGACAGTCTAATTTAGGAAGTTCTGGTAATGTTAACGATTACATTAACTATCTAAAATTTACAAATATGAAAATGCAAAAACTTGTTGAGCATCTTCTTGAAACAGATGATCCTCCAATCATAATCATACAATCAGATCACGGCTCAGGGTTTAATCTTGATTGGGAAAATCCGACTGATGATATGCTAAGAGAAAAAATGTCAAACTTTCAGGCATTTTATCTTCCTAACGGTCACAGTAGTTTGATGAGTGAAGCTACCACACCAGTGAATATTTTTCGGGTTTTATTTAATTCACATTTTAATGAAAACCACGAAATTCTAACCGATAAAATTTTTTGGGTTCTATGGAACAAACCATATGATTTTAAGGATATAACTAATGTATTAAATGTTGAAAATTAGTATATGTTTTTTATAATTTGCGATTAGTAGATTCTTATTTTTTTTCTATTTTGATAATTGTTTGCCAGTCATCATCTCTTCCCTCGTCTGCTACTTTTATTGAATCAAAAGAATATTCCCGTTTTTGTAATCCCATACTTGCTAATTTTTTGCTCATTTGCTTAATAGAAATATCATTATAATATGAACCCTCTAAGTTATTGCGTCGCATTACATGCTTTTCTAAATCTGGAAAATATCCACGATATGCAGTAACATATGCAAATCTCTCACTAGATTGTATGATTTTTTCAATAAATAGTTCTACGTCATAAACATGATCTATTAGAGCATGTGAAAATACTAAATCAAATTTTTTGTTTAAATTATTTTTCAGAAAATCAGTGCAGATAAAATTGAATGATGATTTTGATTTGCAAAATTTAATTGCAGTTTCTGAAATATCAGTTCCCGTGTATTCTATATTTGTAAAAAGTTCTTTTAAATTTCTTGGGTAATATCCAGCTCCACAGCCAACCTCTAAGACAGTGGTTGGCGACTTTTCAACTAGAAATTTTTTGAAGTCATCATGCATTTTTAAACAAGAATTATGCATTTTTTCATACCACTGAACCTGCTCATCGCCAAACTTTTCTTGCCAGATATTTCCATATTCTTCTTTGCCTATAATCCCAGAATTTTTTATTTTATTTTTTATTTTTTCAAACATTATTCAAACAGTTCTATTAAGTAATTTTTGTATCTTTCGTAGGTATGAAAATGTATCCTCTCCATACTATCAAATTTCTAAAAAGACTAATCAATGAGGATCATTGCTGATTATCTGTTTAATGTCTACTACATCAAATTCATTTTTTGAGAAATATCAGAAAAAAATTATTTTCTTGTGTATATCCCTTTTTGCCCTACATTGGATTTTCTTTATTTGGGCACATAAAATCAATGTGCCGTATTCCATGGAATTTCTTCCAATAAATTTACTGTATAACTTTATGACATCTGAAATTTCTCTAGTACATGGGCTGTTTACTCCTTTTAACCAACATTTACTTGTCTTTCCATATTTGGTAATGCTTCCAAATTTGTATTTTAATTCTTTTGACGTTGTCAACTTGCATTTTCTTCAATGGCCAGTATATGCGGGAGTTTTATTTTTTACATATTTACTAGTTAAAAAAACACATGACAAACTTTTATGGCTTTTAATACCAATTTCTATATTTATTTTTAGTCCATTAATCAGCAGTTCCGAAAATGCTTTAACAGGCTGGCAAATGATTTTACCACAACTTGCGGTAATTTCAGTAATATTTCTATTTAGCAAAAAAACGATAACTGTTCCTATATTTACTATCTGTATTATTCTTGGAATAATTGCTACATTTTCAAGTATTCTTGGGATTGTTATCTGGATTGCTGGTATTTTCAGTTTGATAAATTACAAATCGGAAGAAAAAAAACTGGTAGGAAAAAAATGGTTGGTTATATGGATTACAGCTATGATTGTAATGGGACTTGTATTTTACCAATTGATTCCAGAGAATGAATTAAGTGGAATAGGAAAATCATCTCCAATTTCTCTAAAAGGTCTAGATTTTATCACCGTGTTTCTTTCCGCTGCTTTTCGCTTGAAATATGATTTACTTATGAATTCAGTTGGTATAATTTCAATTTTTTTCTCAGTCTTTTGTGTTATCTATTTTATGAAACTGAAAAAACTTGCTTCAGTAAAACCATGGTTCAATTTTCTGTTAGTTGGAATCTCATCTGCGGTGATAGCTGAGTTAGGAAGGGGTCATTTAGCTTTACACGATGGTAATGAACCCTATTACATAGAGTTTTCACAATTCTTCCAAATTGGTCTTTTGGTTTTAATCGGATTAGTAATTCTTAATTTAAAAAATGATATACGAAAAAACCGTATCAAGGTACTGATTATTTTTCTTCTGATTATGCTAATTGCTCAATCAGTATTATTAATTCCATCTTACTACGCTGGGTGGATAAGAGGCGACAACTATTATGACTCGAAACTCTATATCATGAATTGTTATTCACTTTCAAATAACCCAAATTGTATAAAACCAGGAGAGCCTCTAAGTTCTTCTTTTAATAATGAAATATTTAATTATTTTCTGAAGAATAATGTGAGCTTTTTCAATAGTGATAATTTTAATTCAAAAAATAAACAAGATGTTAAGTTTTTCAAAACAGAATTACCTATTAAAGCTCAATCAGACACAGGCTTTACAGAGATTGAAGCAATAAATGATTCTTTAGTTTTTGAAGATAAACCCTTGGTTATTGAAAAACCGCTTGTCACAATAAATGGCTGGTCGCTTGACGAAAACAAGAAAGAGTTAGAGAGTCTTTATTTAATTGTAAATGGTGAACCTTTCTTAAAATATGATCATTTTTACCCACGGAGTGATATATCTAAAAATTTGGCAATAGACAAAAATACTAACCAAGGTTGGACCATTTCATTTTTGTCGGGTTATCTTAAAGATGGTTGCCAAAAAATTACCCTAGTAGGGATCAAGGATAATAAAAAAATTGAGTTTGAAAATGAAATTAATTTATGTAAAAATTAATTATAATACTAGCATTACATTTTACAATTCTCAGATTTTGTTAATAAAATATGTTAATTGGTTTTTATGAGATTAATTTAATGGATTTGTAATGATGGATGAGAATAAAAATAATCAAATTATTGAACTCAGTATAATACTTCCTACGTATAACGAATCATCAACTATTGAAAAAATATTAGATGCTATTGCTACTGCCACACCACATAGAATAAAGACAGAAGTGCTTGTAATAGATGATGATTCACCTGATGGAACAAGTAAAATTGTAGATTCCTATATACAAAAATCAAAAGGAGTTGTTTCATTTAGAATTCATACAAGAAAAGGTAAACGTGGATTAAGTTCGGCTGTAATTGATGGAATTGGTCTAGCTCATGGTAAATTTATTCTAGTTATGGATAGTGATTTTTCCCATCCACCTCAAATGATCTCAACTATGTATGATGAGTTGGTAAATAATGGGTTAGATATTGTAGTTGGTTCTAGATATGTGGAGGGTGGAAAATATGAAGAATGGCCTCTCACCAGAAAATTGATTAGTAAAGTTGGAAACAGTTTAGCTGGATTATGGTTAGGATTAGACGTAAAAGATTCTATGACTGGTCTTTTTGCGTTAAAAAAAGATTTGATTAAAAATTTGTCTTTTGAGGCTATTGGATACAAAATCCTTTTAGAAATTCTAGTGAAAACTAAGGGGGCAAAAGTTAAGGAGGTTCCATTCGTCTGTGTAAACCGTAAGGAGGGATCGAGTAAATTTAGTTTTCCTGTTAAAAGAATTATTTGGCTTTGTAATACGGTGAGTTTGGATCACCGTGATCTCCTTTTCCCATTCCCATATCTTCATGTACAATTGGTGTTTCACAGTCATCCCATTTCTTTGTCAGTAATACAACTAACGTGCAGTCGGAAATAGCTAAGAAAACATGACTGGTTCCTTTTGGTGTTCTAGTACACTGTCCACGAGATAGATACAGAAACTCTTCCTTAGATTCTGGAGTATCCTTACAAACTAGTACACCTTCTCCAGAAGTTAATACATAATATTCATCAAATTCTGGATGGTGATGGTTTCCACGAATCTTACCTGCTTTTACTATATTGAAGTTAATCTCAACAATTGGATCTTTGGGATAAAAGGTAAAAATTCCACCCCTTCCATCTTTTACAGTGTTTAAGTTACATGATGGAGTAATTCTTTCTATCTTCATGATTTATCGTAAAATAATTCCTGAATTTATCCTTTACATATGAAAAATAAGTTCAATCGTGACTAGTTTCATTATTAGATACTATCTTAAATTTTGGTAACGGAACAATAAATTTTCCTCCATTACTGAGGAATTCTTTTTCCCGCTCTTTAAAAAATTCTACTAAATGCCAAGGCAGTATAAGAAAATAATCAGGATTCTCTTGTCTTGCTTGCTCTTCGGAAACTATTGGTATATTACTTCCGATTGTTCTTTTGCCGTGTTTTATAGAATCTCTATCCGCTGCTTTCTTGATCAATTTGTCATTTAGGTTGCAAAATTGCAATAATGCGTTGCCTTTTGTAGAGGCACCATAAACATAAATTATTTTACCATTAGAACTTTCTTGTTTTATAAAATCATATAATTCATCTTTAATTGAGTTCACTCTCTTGGCAAAGTCTAGGTAAGTTTGTTTTTCTGATAATCCAAATTGTTCCTCTTTTGTTAGCCATTCATTTACCGAGTTTTGGATTTGAATTTGACCATTTGTACTATTCTTAACAAATACACGAAAACTTCCACCGTAAACATCGTTTAATTCAACATCAAATATCTCTAAACTATAACTTTCTAAGAGATTTTTTAGTGATTTTAACGAATAATACTGTAAATGTTCGTGTACTATGTTATCAAATGCATTCAGTTCAAGCATTGGAATGATATATGCCATTTGTATTACCCATATTCCTGATTGATCTAAACAATTTACAATATCTCTAACAAAAGACTTTGGATCCTCCAAATCATAAAACATTGCTATAGAGGTTATCACCTTACATTTTTCATTAGGAAAATGTTTTGCAAATTTATCGAATCGAAAAAAATCATTGATAATCTTAACAGTGCCAGGTTTAGCTTCATCTATTAGATTTGATGCGGGTTCAAATCCTGCTAATCTAACATTTGATTTGTACGAGCGTAATAATGTTCCATCATTGCATCCGATGTCTAAGACAATATCATTCTCTGAAAGAGTAATTCTTTTTTCTATATTTTCAGTGATATCTTGCAATGCTTTTCTCATAGCCTCATTCAAACCTGACCGAAACCAATATTCTTCGTATAATGATTTCCTTGACGCCGTATGTTTTAATTGAAGAAGTCCACATTCTTTTTTTCCACAGAATACAAGTTCTAATGGAATTTTGTCTTTTTCATTGGGTGAGAAATTCTCATCAATAAAATTTGATGGATATTGGTTTCCTAAAGAAAGAATTGGAATTAAATCAGATGTTCCACATGCTCTACATTCAGTAATAGATGGACCTAGCATATCATCAGTATGTTTTTTGTCATCAACAATAATACCAGTCATCTAATTTTTTCTGTGACTTAGTCTTGTGATCAGTTTAGATTCATCAGGATATAACGGCGCATCCCATGGAAACGCTTTGCCATCAAGAAAATTCTTCCAACGCTTTACATCTTCATCTACCATCATTTTTACTAATTTTTTGAAAGTTGTTTTAGGCTTCCATTTGAGTTGTTTTGCAGCTTTTTTAGCATCTCCCCGAAGATAATTAAGTTCTAATGGTCTAAAGAATTTTTTATCTGTTTTAACATATTTTTTCCAATTAAGACCAACAATATCAAATGCCTCCTTTACAAAGTCGCTAACTTTATAAGATTCTCCCGTGCAGATAACAAAATTATCAGGCTTTTCCTGCTGCAGTACACTATGGACAGCTTGCATGTATTCTTGAGCAAAACCCCAATCTCTTTTAGCTTCCAAGTTTCCAAGTACTAATTTATCCTTCAAACCGAGTGAAATTTCTGCAGCTGCATTAGTAATTTTTCTAGAAACAAACTCCATTCCACGTATAGGAGATTCATGGTTAAACAGTATACCACAGGATGCAAACATATCATAGGATTTTCGATAAACGTTAGTTATCCAATGCGCATACAACTTGGATATTGCGTATGGACTAGCTGGAGTAAATGGAGTTTCTTCGTTTTGTGTTTTAAATTTATTATTTCCATACATCTCGCTAGTTGAGGCCTGGTAAAATTTAATTTTCGAATTTTGATGCAATAACGCTTCCAAAATTTTTGTGACAGCCAGACCAGTAATCTCAGCGTTCCCAACAGCTTCTTCAAATGAAGTTCCAACATAACTAGATGCCGCTAAATTATATACTTCGTCAGGATCTGATACCTTCAAAGCTTCCAATAGGGAACCCATATCAAGCAAGTCTGCAGGGATTAGATGTATTTTTGAATATACATTAAGAGTTTGTAATCTCCAAAAATTTGGCGTAGAAACTCTTCTAAACGTACCATAAACTTTGTAACCTTTTTCCAAAAGTATTTTTGAAAGATATGCTCCATCTTGTCCAGTTACGCCAGTTACTAGAGCCTTCTTCATTTTTTTAAAGGAATTTTTCTTATTAATATGGTTTAGGAATCAATTATGTGATGATGAAAATTGAGTGTTAAGTTTTGGCTGACTCCTCATCAAATGTGAGACCACCACTTAATCTTAATGCCACAAACCCTACTGCCACTCCGTACCATCTGGTGAATATACGAATAATTATTACTATTGTTAATGATAAGGAAACTTCTATGCCCTGTAACGAAAAAAAACTTGCCAAACTGCCTTCAACTACACCCAAACCCATAGGAAGAAATGATAAGAATCCGAGCATTAATGAAGTTGCGTAAGTAGGTATGACCATAAGAAACTCCATATTTTCAACTCCAAATGCTAATAATACAAAATATACAACCACCGCTTCTATTAACCAAAAAACTGTTGTTAATGCGGAAGCATAGAAAGTAATTGATCCCTTAGTTGATTTTTTAATTATATCATAAGATGATGATAATGGCTCTGCAAATCTTGAAGTAAATTTTCTTTTTTCAAATATTGCTATTAATTTATTGAAAACTTTTTTAGATGAAATTAAAATAAATGCGAAAATTAACAATGCAGTAAAAAATCCAAGGACATATGCACCTAATTCAAAAAACCAAATTCCAAAAAATGATATAATTACTAAGCCAATTAAAGTGTACATCTGTTCTAGCATCACTATAGGTACAGTTTTACTTCTTGGAACCTCAAACTTTGTTTTTAACAATTGGGATTTAATCAATTCTCCCACTTTTCCAGGTATGATGGTTAAGGCAAATCCAGAGAAAAAAATTAGTAAACTATCTTTCTTTGGTATAAGAATTTTAGAATTTTTTAATAACAAATGCCATCGTGCGAATAATACAAACCAACCAGTTGTTACAAGTGGAATGATAATAAGTAAAAATTCTATTTTAAAACTTGTAATTTTATCATATACAGTTCTAATATCAGATACAATAAAAAATGCGGCATAAAGACCTACAACAGCTATAATTATGACTATGATTTTATTAATAATTTTCATCTAGTTATTTCTGAATTTTTTTGAATTTATTAAAAACGTCTTTTATCATTTTTTTATGATGTGGTACAGTATTTTTAGGAATTTTTTTAAAGAATTTTAGCTCTTCGCTTTGAAAATCAGTTTTAATCTTTCCAGATGTTGGTGAAACAATAAATCCGTGAGAAACATCATGTCTAAACGAGTTTAGGTTTTCATATACTCCTACATATTTTTTAATTTTTACATTAAGATTTAATTCATTTTTGGCTGCACGTTTAACAGCCTGTCTCATTGTTTCATTTTTACGTATTATATTTCCAGGAAGATGCCAGCTCCCTTTATGCGGGTTTTGCGTTCTTTTTGTTAGAAGTACAGAATGATTTTTAATTATTATAACATCTATGCATGAAAAAACAAAATTTTTTCTAAACTCGTTATAATCCTTTTCTGTGGATCTCTTTATCTTTTTTTTCATATGATTCAGACCATCTATAATGTAATTTTTGTACCTTCCCCGAGTAAGAAAATTTTCTTAGTTTTATCTTTATTATTACCATGTAGATGACAATTTGCTGAAATGATGCTATCTTTGATGTTTAAACCACCGTCTATTTTACAACCAGGCATTATTATGGAATTTTCTATAACAACATCAGATGATATTGTTGTATTATCACCTATGCTTACATGAGAACCAATCGAAGCAGATTTATCAATTTTACAATTTTTCCCAATTATGCAGAAACGTTTCAAACCAGCCCAATGCTGTAGAAC
>LUMD01000503.1_pt1 | contig 23580 bp, 25 predicted proteins | sample 729651 | NCBI WGS metagenome assembly LUMD01 (sample SAMN03860272, study PRJNA289734) | marine metagenome | biome: seawater column; feature: ocean; material: water; isolation source: Red Sea water column Station 34 - depth 258m | place: Saudi Arabia: Red Sea | collected 2011-10-15 | depth 258 m | reverse complement strand
GGACAGAGCGAGGCAATAGCTCGTTCGTTGGCAGTGATGACTGGCATAAGGGTGCCTGTTATTTCAGCCGTAATCGGGGAGGGGGGGTCCGGGGGGGCTCTAGCTATTGGTGTTTGTGATCGCTTGATAATGATGGAGTTTTCGACATATTCGGTGATCTCCCCGGAGGGTTGTGCCTCTATTTTATGGAAAAATCCAGATAAAGCACCCGAAGCTGCAGCGGCTATGAAGATCACATCGGCTGACCTAAAGCGACTAGGGCTGGTTGATGAGATTGTTCAGGAGCCCCTCGGGGGTGCACACCGCAACTACGAACGTGCAGCTGCAGATCTAAATGCAAGTTTGGCTCGCCACCTTGAAGAAGTGTCAAGCTGGCCAACCCCCGAACTACTAGGCAAGCGTTACGAACGGTTGCAGTCATTTGGTGAATTCCAGAATGGAAAGTAAGCGCGACAAATAGCGTGTCTAAGTTCGATACTGAAGTAGAACGATTTGTAAAGCACAAAAACGCTCGTCGACTATTAGTAGCGTTAAGCGGCGGCATAGATTCGGTTTCTCTACTGTACAAATTGTGTGAATTACGTACGGACTATGACCTCTCCATAGTTGCATTACATGTTGATCATCAGATTCAACCTGAATCTGAACAATGGACGAAACACTGTCAGGCTCAGTGTGATGAGCTGAAAGTGCCTCTAAAAACTATAAAGCTTAATGTTCAAAAATCCGACCACGGACAAGAGGCCGCAGCAAGAAAAGCTCGCTACGATTGGTTTCACTCTCAAGTCACCCCTGCCGATGTTTTGGTAATAGCGCATCATATGGGGGATCAGATTGAGACTGTTCTGTTGCGCCTATTTCGAGGATCAGGTTTGCTCGGGCTCGGAGCAATGCACGAGATAAGACAATTTGGTGTGGGTTGGATGGCACGACCGCTGCTGGGAGTGTCCAAGGAAGAGATCATAGCCTATGCTAGAAAAAAGGATCTTCGATATATTGAAGATCCAAGTAACCGTGATATCCATATAGATAGAAACTTTGTGCGGCACGAGGTACTACCTTTGATTCGTTTGCGTTGGCCCAGTGTCGATCAAACAATATTCCGGAGTTCGGGCCATCTTAAAACAATACAGTCGAGTCTAGACAAGGGCGCCCAGGCAGATCTCAAAATGTTTCTTTGTCTTGGTAAACCTACTCTTTTGGGTGATTATGGTTGCATAAGGATTGGTGACCTGATCAAGCTCGATCAAACTCGGATTGTTGACGTATTGCGCTACTGGATACGGTGCGAAGGGCTAACGCTACCCAGCTCCGGAAAAATGAATGAACTGATGAGACAGATTTTTGGAAACGGGACTATCGGCCGTGTAGGTGTACGATGGAAAGAGGGTGAATTTCGTGCATATCGAGGGTTTCTTTATCTACTGCCGGTCCAGCCCAAATTGTGTAATCCAGCAACACAATTTTGGCAGGGATTGGATGCGCTGAGCATAAAGGAAGTTGGGGTCGCGCTGTCGGCACACTGTCGGAGGGGCAGTGGAATCAGTCTTTGTTTCATTAAAGACTCGCCATTTATTCTTGATTGGCAACATAAAGCTCGTGTTATTCGTCCTTCTAGGTCCCATCACAGTCGAACCATTAAGAATCTTTTTCAGGAAAGCGGCATACCGTCGTGGGAGCGATGTAGGCTGCCTTATGTCTATCTGGGTGACGATTTGGTGTGTATACCGGGCTTGGCTGTGGAAAATGCGTATGCCGCATCGGGCGCCGAATTCGGGCTGGAAATCAGTATTTCTGGCACTCAAACAGGTCACTTAGATTGAGATTAATGTTTAGCCGTTGTTCCCGGGGGCCATGTCTGGTAGTCTAGCTGTCCGTCAGGCATGGCGGAGCACGTTCGTTCGAGTGTGCTGTTTTATCTCCGCGGATCCTTAAGCATTTGTACCTAGTCGTACAGTTATGCGAGCACATGACATCGTTCGTGGTAGAGGAAATAATGACTAAGTACGTTTTTGTAACTGGTGGTGTAGTGTCGTCCTTAGGAAAAGGTATTTCTTCGGCGTCTTTGGCTGCCCTGCTGGAGGCGCGTGCGCTGAAGGTAACACTTGTCAAACTGGATCCTTATATCAACGTTGATCCCGGCACGATGAGTCCATTTCAGCATGGAGAAGTGTTCGTTACCGATGACGGTGCAGAGACGGATTTAGACCTGGGCCACTATGAGCGATTTGTCCGTACGCGGATGACTCAGTTGAACAACTTTACGACTGGGCAGATTTACGAGCGTGTAATTCGAAAGGAACGACGCGGCGATTACCTGGGAGGAACTGTTCAAGTTATTCCACATATTACCAACGAGATCAAGGATTCAATAAAGGCTGCAGGCGAGGGATACGACGTCTGTTTGGTTGAGATAGGTGGTACCGTTGGTGATATAGAGTCTCAACCGTTTTTGGAAGCGATTCGGCAGATGAGAATTGAGGAAGGCAGAAGCAATACAGCTTTTGTTCATTTAACACTTATTCCTGAATTGCCGTCAGCGGGTGAAATTAAGACCAAGCCTACCCAACACTCAGTAAAAGAGTTACGCAGCATCGGGATCCAGCCCGACGTTCTTGTGTGTCGAGCACACAAGCCTATTCCTGATGAATCCAGAAGTAAGATATCTCTTTTTACGAACGTAGAGGAATTTGCGGTTATCTCAGGCGAAGATGTGGACAGCATCTATTCCATTCCGCGGCGGTACCACGAACAAGGATTGGATCAGATTGTTGTTGAGCATCTTCATCTATCGGGAGGTTCTGCCGATTTGACCGAGTGGAACCGGGTTACAGAAGCGTTAGAGAATCCAACTTCAAAGGTCGATATTGCAATGGTTGGTAAGTACGTTAGTCTTACTGAATCTTACAAATCGCTGTCAGAAGCACTTGTACATGCCGGAATTGCGAACGACTGTAAGGTTAATGTCAACTATGTAGATGCAGAAAACATTGAAAAGGAAGGCACCAGTGTATTGGAGCAAAGTGATGCGATTCTAGTTCCTGGTGGATTTGGAATTAGAGGCACCGAGGGAATGATTGAAGCAGTTCGTTATGCGCGTGAGCGGAACATACCGTACCTCGGTATATGCCTTGGCCTTCAGATAGCTGTTATTGAATATGCCCGTAATGTTGTTGGTCTGTCAGATGCAAATAGCACCGAATTCGATAAAGAATGCAAGCATCCTGTAATTGCTCTGGTTACCGAGTGGACAAACCAAGCAGGTGAGACAGAAAGCAGAGACACCGATGCCGATCTTGGTGGTACGATGCGACTAGGAGCTCAGTACGCAGAGCTGGAGAAAGGCAGCGCATGTTCAGACATATACCAACAACAAAAAATCCGAGAGCGTCATCGTCATCGATACGAGGTAAACAATCGATTCATAGATGTTTTGGAGGGGAAAGGACTTACTTTTTCTGGCAAATCGATGGATGATCTTGTTGAAATGATTGAAATATCTGATCATCCATGGTTTATCGCCTGTCAATTCCATCCCGAATTCACGTCGACACCAAGGGACGGCCATCCATTATTCACTCATTATATACAGGCGGCTATGACCGTTTCCAAGAGTGAAACGGACTTTATGGAAGCTGCGACACTGTGAATTTGTTGGGTAGAGAAGTCGGACGTCGTCACCCGTTTTTCTTAATAGCTGGTCCCTGCGTTATCGAATCGAGAGAGGCCGTTCTGGAGATCGCTACAGCACTGCGGGAAATCAGTGATCGACTTAACATTCTACTGATTTTCAAGTCTTCATTCGATAAGGCAAACAGAACTGCGGGCGAGAGCTATCGTGGGCCTGGACTGGATGAAGGTCTTGAGATTCTCAGCGACGTGCGAAGCAGTAGCGGTCTACCGTTGCTTACTGATGTACATTCAGTCGACCAGGTGCCTGCGGTTGCTTCGGTCGTTGACATTCTTCAGACACCGGCATTCTTGTGCAGACAAACTGACCTCATCGAGGCGGTGGCAGCTTCTGGTAAACCAGTTAATATCAAGAAAGGTCAGTTCATGTCTCCCCACGAGATGAAATCCGTGCTGTCTAAAGCCCGGATGGCGGGTGGTTCGGAAGTCATGCTATGTGAACGAGGTACTTCATTTGGTTATAACAATCTAGTCGTTGACATGCGATCTCTTGCCATCATGGCGAGTTTTGACTGCCCAGTCGTTTTTGACGCAACTCATTCCGTACAGCTTCCGGGTCAGGGCGGAGATAAATCGGGTGGTGAGAGAGAATTCGTACCGGTTCTGGCACGTGCAGCCATTGCAACTGGGGTGTCTGGCCTTTTTATGGAAGTGCACCCGGACCCAGATAAGGCATTGAGCGACGGTGCCAATTCGTGGCCACTCAATCAGCTTGAATCATTGTTGATCGAGCTTATGGCATTGGATGGAATCGCTGTGAGATCGCACGAGCTTTAGATTTTGCGTGGATTACTTCGTTGACGGAGGAGAAAATGCGGTGGCTGTGAGAATTGTCAGTGTCACCGGTCGAGAGGTGATCGATTCACGAGGTAACCCGACTGTACAGACAGTTGTAGTCTTATCCGACGGTTCAATCGGCAGTATCGCAGTGCCTTCGGGTGCATCAACCGGTCGCCTTGAAGCAGTAGAACTCAGGGATGGCGACCCATCAAGGTATTCTGGTCTTGGTGTTTTACGTGCGGTTGAAAATGTAAATACTGAAATCTCCGAATGCGTACTTAAGTTGAACCCATTCGAGCAATCAACGATAGATGATGCACTTATTGATCTCGACGGCACAACCAACAAGTCTCGCCTGGGCGCCAATGCCATCTTAGGTGTTTCACTTGCGATTGCCCGTGCTAGTGCATGCAGTACAAAATTGCCGCTCTATGTCTATTTGGGACAGAAATTTGGTGATGGAGAATATGTCCTGCCAGTGCCGCAAATGAATATTCTGAATGGAGGAGCTCACGCAGACAATAGTGTTGATTTCCAGGAGTTTATGATTCTGCCGGTTGGTTCGACGAAGAATTCTTAAGCAAAAAGGCCTGAACACTGGCGTGGGTGATGAAGGTGGCTTTGCCCCGGAAATGGATTCCAATGAGCAAGCGATAGAGGCTGTACTCGAGGCGATAATTCAGGCGGGCTACACACCCGGGGTAGATGTTTATCTCGGTTTGGACGTCGCGAGTTCAGAATTTTTTCATGATGGTCAATACTGTTTAGAAGGCGACGGCCGGACGTATACGTCGGAACAATTTGCTCAACTTATTTTGGACTGGATAGAGCGCTATCCGATTTTAACTATTGAGGATGCGATGGCGGAAGATGACTGGGATGGATGGGAATTAATCACTCGAGCCACTGGTGATCGTATACAGTTAACAGGTGATGATTTGTTTGTAACCAACCCTGGAATATTTGAAAAAGGGATAGACCGTAAACTCGCAAATTCAATCCTAATCAAGGTAAACCAGATTGGGACTTTGACTGAGACATTTGAGGCGATTCGTATCGCAAAAGCGGCGAACTATGGTGTTACGATTTCACATCGATCAGGGGAAACTGAAGACACGACGATAGCAGACCTAGCGGTTGCCACAGGTGCTGGACAGATTAAAACAGGCTCTTTGTGTCGATCAGAACGTGTTTCAAAATACAACAGGCTGATGGTAATCGAAGAAGAACTTGGCACGAGTGCGTTATTCGCCGGGTTGAACGGTTTCCCCCATTGTAAAAGGAGACGTTCGACATCAAAGGATTCGACATTCAGCGGATAGAAATGTATGTCACACAAAGTATTGATCGGTATCCTAGTGTTGCTTTTTGTGCTTCTTCAGTATGCTATTTGGGCCGGGAAAAACAGTGTACTTGACGTATTCGCTTTGAATTCAACACTGAACGAGTTGACAGAGCAAAATAAGAAACTGCGAAAGAGAAATGACCGGCTGCACGCCGAGGTGATTGATATTAAGAGTCGATTGAGTGCGATTGAGGCACACGCGCGTTCGGAACTGGGCTTGATTAAACCCGGCGAGACGTTTTTTCAGATAATAGACAAGTAGATCGTGGAATAGATGTCTATTCGTGGATAGCAATCCCTGCCCAGGTCACTGAAGCGGATAAGGAAGAGGTAGGGTCGTGATCTGCTTGCTAGGCTGGTCTTTATAACAGTAAACGTTTTCGGTTCCCAAGAAATCGTAAACACTCAACAAGCATTCTGTTGTTACACCCGCCAAGGCGCTCGCGTTTACGATTACACCGGACTTGTTATCTGTTGCGTTGGCTAAAATAACAGGCTGACCTACACGGAGGTCATGGTCGCCTTGAAGCTTTCCTCGCAATAGTCGTTGCTTGACTCGGCCGAGGTACCGCAGACGCGCAACAATTTCCTGCCCTGGATAGCAACCCTTGGTAAAGCTTACGCCAGATATCAAATCAAGGTTGAGATTTTGTGGTGTAAAAAGATCAGTAGTCGATGAGGTAATACTGACTACGCCATGGCGAATTTGGAGCAGGTTCCAATAATCTGAATCTAAGAGCGGAATATGCCCCTCGGTGTTTTCAATTAGCTCGATCGCATCAGGTACGGGGACAACCATAAGTTGTACGGCTTGTGTGGATTCTGAATCCCCATAACACGCTTTAGGCCACCCAGGTCCGGATTGGCGCCAACTAGGTATTGGGAAACGACCAAGTTCTGTATGTTCATCGAGACACATCACCGCCAAATCAGAACAGATATGGAAGGTCACATCTGCGCGAAAAACGAACATCTTTAGACGATCAAGCAAAGGTGTGACCATTGAATGGTGGCATACCATGTATACGGTGCCGTTCAATGGGAAGAGGCGCAACGTCGTTAGAACTCGGCCTTTTGGGCTGCAATAAGCCCCAAAGAGAAATCGATTATCTTCTAAGTTTTTGATATCACAGGTTAATTGGTTTTGCAAGAAAGATTCAACATCCTTCCCCTCGAAGCATATGACAGCTTCTTGTGTACATGGAATGATGTATCGTTCGGGTATCTCTTGTTGAATTTGAGGAAATATTGCTCGTTGACCGCCAACAATTTCTCCGCCTTTTGACTCGAGAAACGTCAGCCAGGATTGGCTTATTGACGGTGAATAGTTTTCGCTCGTCGCTGCTGATTTATTCATGGGCTTAAATGTTATTTCCGCATGGTGCGGAATCGTTTGACTGTAGACTCCGGTTCGGTAGGCATTTGTTGAGTTACCAAAGCGAATTACTCACAAAATGTTGACTGCCGAACTTGTATTATATCCCTAAAGCAGAGAGAATTAATCCGTGGGCATGGATGGTATAAATCAAAAAACTGTAGTCCCTTCGACAGTATTGAGTAGGTACGGTAAGGCGGCTGTAGACGCTGTTCCGAAGGCAAATGAGCGTGAGTCTAAATCAGTGAAGCGAGCCGGAGGCGAAGGACTAATGACACCTCATCCCGACCCAACTCGATTCGGCGATTGGGAGAAAAATGGCCGCTGCATCGATTTTTAACGGTCGATCAACTCACATCAATTTTACGTACCGTCTGCAACAGAAGATGCCGATCAAGCAACGTCCCGTCTCACCCCATATCCAGATTTACCGACCGCAGTTGACATCGCTGTTGTCGATCCTGCACCGAGCGACCGGCCTGTTTCTAGTGCTTGGGCTGATTGTGATCTGCAGTTGGCTAGTTTGTGTTGCGCTCGGGGAAGAGTCTTTTCAGTTGTTCAACTCAATCGGGTCAACGTTAGTGGGAAAGATATTGTCACTGGGGCTTGTATTCAGCCTGGTTTATCACAGTTTTAACGGTATTCGCCATCTTGCCTGGGACTTCGGGTATGGTTTCGAGTTAAAGAGTGTCTATTTAAGCGGCGGAATTGTTTTTCTGTTGTCTATTGTTGTTACGCTGCTCATTGTCGTTCGGGCCTGGCTTTAGTAGTTTGAAATGAGAAACGGTCGAAGGGTGTGGGAAACAATTTAGGGTCAAAGCATTGGAAGTATCAGCGCTATTCTGCTTTGGTGTTAGCGCCAATAATACTTTGGCTACTTGTCAGAATCATTTTTCGTTCAGAACTGAGCTATGCTGAGGTAAAACAATGGCTATCTCTGCCGACATCGTTCTTACTCTTGTCTCTAGCGATAAGTGTGCTGTGTTTCCATGCAGTAATTGGAATTCAAGTCGTGCTGGAAGATTACATATCTAACTATCGTCTACAAAAACAACTTGTTTATCTTGTCAGATGGTGTGCAGTTCTAATTACTGTGTGTTCAGTAGGTGCGATTCTTTTTACATGGACACAATAATTACTTGACGAAAGCATACACAATCATCGACCACGCTTACGATGTAGTGGTGGTTGGCGCCGGCGGAGCCGGCCTCAGAGCATGTCTTGGTCTGGCGCAGGGCGGCTTGAAAACTGCGTGTCTAACCAAGGTTTTCCCGACTAGATCGCATACCGTAGCGGCCCAGGGTGGTATGAGCGCTGCACTAGGCAATATGGGAGAAGATGACTGGCGATGGCACATGTACGATACGGTCAAAGGTTCAGATTGGTTGGGTGATCAGGACTCGATTGCTTATATGTGTAAAGAAGCGCCTGCTGCGGTCGTTGAACTCGAGCATTACGGTGTGCCTTTTTCCCGAACTGAAGATGGCAAGATCTATCAAAGGGCCTTCGGGGGTATGACAACCAATTTCGGAGAAGGCCGAGCTCAGAGAACCTGTGCAGCGGCCGATAGAACAGGCCACGCCATACTTCACACCCTCTATCAACAATCATTGCGGCACGAAGTCGAGTTCTTCATTGAATATATTGCGCTTGATTTGATCATGCGCGACGGTGCCTGTATAGGTGTTATTGGGTGGAGCTTGGATGATGGCACTTTACATCGATTTTCGGCCAAAAGTGTTGTCTTAGCGACTGGGGGTTATGGTCGTGCCTATTTCTCCGCAACATCAGCGCATACTTGCACCGGTGATGGTAACGCAATGGTCCTACGGGCCGAATTGCCCCTTCAGGATATGGAGTTCGTGCAGTTTCATCCAACGGGTATTTATGGATCGGGCTGTCTGATAACCGAAGGCTCCCGGGGCGAAGGCGGTTATTTGACTAATTCCGACGGCGAACGGTTTATGGAACGTTATGCGCCCAATGCGAAGGACCTTGCATCCCGTGATGTCGTTAGCCGGGCGATGACTAAAGAAATCCGGTCCGGTAAGGGTATTGGGCAGGATAAAGATCATTTGCATCTTCATCTTGAACAACTCGGACCAGACATTTTAGCTGAACGTCTGCCTGGGATCTCGGAGACCGCACGGGTATTTGCCGGGGTGGATGTCACACGGGAGCCGATCCCCGTAATACCAACGGTGCACTACAACATGGGAGGTATACCAACAAATTTCTGGGGCGAGGTGATTACCCAGGGATCCGGAGGTGATGACGAGGTCGTCGGTGGTTTATTCGCGATTGGTGAGGCAGCCTGTGTGTCTGTTCACGGGGCGAATCGACTGGGTTCAAACTCTTTGTTGGACCTTATAGTGTTTGGCCGGGCTGCCTCGAAAAGATTGGTGGAAATCCTGGACCAGAGATCTTCCTGCCCAGAAGCAGGGGATAGCGATATTGAACAGGCGCTCACCCGATTCGATCGGATCAGATATAGTCAGGGAGGCTATCCTACAGCTGCGCTCCGACTGGAAATGCAAAAAGCAATGCAGGATAACTGTGCTGTATTTAGGACGAAAGAGGTATTGGAAGAAGGCATCGAAAAGATTCGGACTATCAGCGATCGATTTATGGAGGTCAGTGTCACTGACAGATCCATGATCTGGAATACGGATCTCGCTGAAACGCTTGAACTCCAGAATCTCTTACTCCAATCTGTTGCGACGATTCACAGCGCCAATCAGCGGGAGGAGAGTCGCGGGGCCCATGCTCGCGAAGATTATCCGAAGCGAGACGATAAAGATTGGTTGAAACATACGCTTACCTGGGTCGATGGAGGACATGAACCCAAGATAGCTTATCGACCTGTCACGCTTTCGACTGGTACCACCGAGGCAGAATCGGTTCCACCTACAGATAGGGTCTATTGAAGAGAACGCATTGTGGCAGATTTACGATTACCGAAAAATTCTAGAGTGCGAGCAGGCCGCACGCATAGGGGAAAGGTAGGTACGGAGACTCGAGAGTTCCAGATTTACCGCTGGGACCCCGACAAAAAGGATAATCCACAACTTGATAGTTATCATGTTGATCTCAAAAACTGTGGGCCCATGGTGTTAGATGCAATAACAAAAATAAAAAACGAAATAGATCCTACGCTTACATTCAGACGATCTTGTCGGGAGGGAATCTGTGGGTCTTGTGCGATGAATATTGATGGCGTAAACACTCTGGCATGTACAAAGCCAATTATAGAAGTCAAAGGCAAGGTAAAAATATTTCCCCTCCCTCACATGCCTGTCATTAAGGATCTCGTGCCGGATCTGACCCATTTCTTTCGACAACTCGCCTCGATCGAGCCGTGGCTCAAGAGAGACGAGTCGACCGGATTAACCGAAAATGTTCAAACTGTGGACGAAAGAAATCGCCTCGATGGTCTCTACGAGTGTATTCTTTGTGCCTGCTGCTCAACGAGTTGCCCTAGTTACTGGTGGAATAGTGAGCGCTATCTCGGGCCAGCTGCTCTCCTGCAGGCAAATCGCTGGATTATGGACAGTCGTGACATGGCGACTGATGAACGGCTCGAACAATTAGATGACACTTTCAAATTATATCGTTGTCACACAATTATGAATTGCACTAACGCCTGTCCGAAGGGCCTCAATCCAGCAAAGGCCATTGGTCAGATCAAAAAGATGATCGCTCGATCTCAGTAAAAGGGTGAAGACAGACAGAGAAAAGATGCTGTGGCGATGCCGTCGAGGTGTTCGTGAACTCGACTCGCTTCTAAGGCCCTTTGCTGAAGACTGCTACGACGAACTATCACCTCTGGACAAAACCCGTCTGCAGACGCTTCTTGATTACCAGGACACTCAGATACTTGACTGGATTCTTGGTCGTGAGATAGCTGATAGAGAAGGGCTACAAAGCCTGGTCGACTCGATCATTCGTTATTCGAAAGAGTCGAGGGTGGCCTAGTTGGTTTAGGACTCTGAGTCTAGCTAGTAAGTGTTTTCTTGTTGTGGCGTGACTCGTTAAATCGAGTCTTGTCAAAACTGCTATATCCAGACATCCAGTAGTGATAGAATCGCCCACCGTTTTGAGACAGAAAATATTTATTGATGGTCAAGCTGGGACGACCGGGCTTAGAATCAGACAATGGATTCAGGATCGTCGCGATATCGAACTCCTGACTCTGGCTGATGGTGACCGACGTTCCGTGACAGCACGGCAGCAAGCCATCTCCCTAGCCGATCTAACCATTCTTTGTCTGCCGGATGAGGCTGCCAAGGAAGCAGCCATCTGGGCACAAGATGTCGGCACCAGGGTTCTGGATGCCAGTACCTGCCACCGTACAGCAGATGACTGGACGTATGGGCTTCCTGAACTCTGTGAAGACCAACGCGCCAGGATTGTTTCGGCAGATCGTGTGAGTAACCCAGGCTGCTACTCCTCTACATTTATTCTGCTGTTACGACCATTGCTAGATGCCGGACTGATGCCAACAAATGTTCCTATATCTATTCATGCCTTGTCCGGTTATAGCGGTGGGGGAAAGTCAATGATTGAGCGCTGGGAAAAGCCAGAGAACGAGTTGGCGAACATCCCCTATGAAGCACCTTACGCATTGGAGCGGGTCCACAAACATATTCCTGAGATGCAGCGATACACGGGCTTAACGGTCCAGCCTCAGTTCCTGCCAGCAGTGGGTTCATTCCACAGCGGTATGCGCGTCCAGGTTCCACTTCACGAGAGTATTTTTTACAACAAGCCAGATGGTGAAGAGTTCTGGTCCATACTTGATCAACGTTACAAAAGTGAACGGTTTGTTAATGTCGCGCCATTTGCCGGTTTTGAGGCAGTCAGTGAAATCGAGCTGAACCCAACGCAGTTTAATGGGAGCAATCAACTTCAGATTCATGTATACCCGCATCCCGCAGGGCATATTCTGCTGGTTGGGTTGCTGGATAATCTCGGCAAAGGTGCATCCGGAGTGGCCGTACAGTGCCTCAATCTGATGTTAGGTCTACCGGAACATGCAGGGCTACCTGGCTAGCCTCTACTGCTGCACAGTAAATCGTCTGCTATAGCTAGCAACTGAGTATGGGGCTATATAGTTGTCCGGGTAACCGGATTCGTCGGAAGGATGTTGTAGGCACTTTTTGCGATGAGTCTTTAACGGGCGCTGTCTAACCGTTAGAATACAAATGCTTAAAGGCTCGATAAATCCCACGGCCACCAGTTGTATATCCCCTATCCTATAGACTCGGCTGATAATCCATGCTGCCCAGGGACCAAAGGAAGATTCGCAACTTTGCGATAATTGCCCATATCGATCATGGGAAATCAACCCTATCAGACCGATTGATTCAGTTGTGTGGGGGCTTGAGCGACCGAGAGATGTCAGAGCAGGTTCTTGATTCGATGGAACTCGAACGCGAACGGGGAATAACGATCAAGGCTCAGAGTGTATCTTTGAAGTACAAATCGCGTAATGGAGACCCGTATTCGCTTAATTTTATTGACACGCCGGGTCATGTGGATTTCTCTTATGAAGTTTCCAGATCATTAAGCGCGTGTGAAGGTGCTTTGCTCGTGGTTGATGCTTCTCAAGGTGTGGAGGCGCAGACACTTGCAAACTGTTATGCGGCGGTCGACTTAGGTTTAGAAGTGATCCCGGTGCTCAACAAAATAGATTTACCTTCTGCAGAGCCAGAGCGAGTGTTGCAAGAAATTGAAGATCTTATCGGCCTGGACTGCTCGAACGCTCTTTCGATCAGTGCAAAGACAGGTTCCGGAGTCGAACAAGTTCTAGAGTCTATTGTTTCATCATTACCAGGCCCTAAAGGCGACGAAAATGATCCCTTAAAGGCGCTCATCATAGACTCGTGGTTTGATAACTATCATGGCGCGGTTTCATTGGTCAGGGTGGTAGACGGAAAAATTGCCAAACGAGACAAAGTTAAGATGAGCTCTACGGGTGGAGAGCATCAAGTCGAGGAAGTTGGCGTATTTACGCCGAAAAAGAAGGTGGTTGCAGAACTCGTAGCTGGTGATGTTGGCTACCTGATCGCCGGCATTAAGGATATAAAAGCAGCGAAAGTGGGTGACACAATAATTGGTGCCAGATCAGCAGGTACGACAGCTTTACCGGGGTTCAAGGAAGAAAAGCCAACTGTTTTTGCTGGTCTGTACCCAGTGAATAATGCTGATTATGATGGTTTTCGTAGTGCACTTGAGAAGTTGAGCTTGAATGATGCATCGTTGAGATATGAACCGGAAGTGTCGCCTGCTTTGGGATTTGGTTTCCGGTGTGGATTTTTAGGCCTGCTTCACAGTTGGTAAGGGTCGAGAATCCAGCCGACCTCCCGGATTCGGCAGTGATCAGTGAAATCCGTGAGCCGTTTATTCGTGCAAGAATATTATCTCCGCAGGATCAAGTCGGCCCGATTATTTCATTGTGCATCGAAAAACGCGGGCTTCAGCAGAATATCAATTACCACGGGAGGCAGGTCTTGATCGAGTTTGATCTACCACTGGCTGAAGTGGTGTTGGATTTTCATGATCAGTTAAAGTCGGTAAGTCGCGGGTATGCTTCTTTAGATTATGAACTGCTAGATCATCGGATCGCCGATATGGTTAAGCTAGATATATTGATTAATGGCGACCGCATTGATCCCTTGTCTGTTTTGCTTCATCGTGATCAGGCAAAATATCGCGCAAGGGATCTGGTCAGCCGAATGCGTAAAATTATTCCTAGACAGATGTTTGACGTAGCGATTCAGGCTTCCATTGGCTCGAGGGTTATTTCAAGGGAGACGGTCAAGGCGTTGCGAAAAAACGTTACGGCAAAATGCTATGGCGGTGATATTACGAGGAAACGCAAACTGTTAGAGAAACAAAAAGAGGGCAAAAAAAGGATGAAACAGATTGGCTCTGTGGCTATACCCCAGGAAGCATTTCTATCAGTACTGAGAGTCGGTAGCTAGCATGGATTTTGCATTTGCGTTGTTCGCCGGACTGCTAATCACTGGTGGAGTTGTACTTTGGGATCGCCTACAAAGACCAAAAGAGACTGATCCTAAGGGAAAAGAGACTGTTGGTACGAATTCTAGAACGGTCGGTATAGTTATCGAGTATGCCCGTGCTTTTTTTCCCGTGATACTGGTCGTATTTGTTCTGAGGTCATTCATTGTCGAGCCATTCAGAATTCCCTCAGGATCAATGCTGCCGAGTCTGTATATTGGTGATTTTATTCTAGTATCAAAGTTTAGCTACGGTATAAGACTGCCTCTGGTCAACCAAAAAGTTTTTTCGATCGGAGCCCCTAAGCGCGGAGAAGTACTGGTGTTCAGATACCCGCATGACGAGAAAACGAATTTTATCAAACGAGTTGTAGGATTGCCGGGCGATATCGTTGATTACAAGAATAAAAGACTTCGCGTTAATGGCAATGTTGTTGATTTAGAAAAGCCAGATGAGGACGGTACAGAACAAGGTCTGCAATCCAGTAACCAGGTTAGAAAATATATTGAACACCTTGGTAAGTCATCGCATGGGATACTTCTCGATACAAGTCTTGGCTCAAGAGATATGACCAGAATAGTCGTCCCACCGGATCATTATTTTGTCATGGGGGACAATCGGGACCACAGCAATGACAGTCGTTTTTGGGGGTTTGTGCCAGAAAAAAATATCGTTGGGAGAGCGTTCTTTGTCTGGTTCAGTTGGGACAGTAAAAAAGATGATAATTTTTGGAATGATTACATTGGCGGTGGCGTCAACTGGCCTCGGATTGGAAATAGCGTAGACTAGATTGAATGTTTCTTTTATGACAGGACTGATAAATAACATCAATAACTAATGGCACCTGATCTAATGCAGCAAATCGGATACCTATAAGTCAGGCCCAACTGTTCCAAAGAATATTGAAAGACCGGCATTTCTAAATATGGCCCGCAATCTTGATAAGCTTGAATCAATCGTCGGTCATCATTTTCTTGACTCAAAACTACTTGACCGCGCACTGACACACAGAAGTTTCAGTTCTTTCAACAACGAGCGACTGGAGTTCCTTGGGGACAGTGTCCTGGGTATTATCGTTTCCGGGATTCTCTACCGTCTTTATCCAGACAGTGAAGAAGGTGAGCTCACGAGAATGCGCGCCCAGGTTGTTAAAAAGGATACTCTTGCGCAGATAGCACGCCGACAGCAACTTGGAAAACACCTACAGCTGGGAGGCAGCGCGGCCAAGGGAGGAGGGACGGAGAATGATTCTATTCTGGCTGATGCGCTTGAAGCTCTAATCGGAGCTGTTTATCTCGATGCGGGGTTAGAACAAGCTCAAGTTACTGTTGAGGCGATATTCGAAGAAGAGCTTAGTGCAATTGACCCTGGGCGTACCGCGAAAGATCCAAAAACAGAACTGCAAGAACTTCTCCAAAGCAAGGGGCTGTTGCTGCCCAAATATAAAGTAGAAAGCATATCGGGTTCTTCTCATGAGCCAGATTTTGTAGTTAGCTGTTATCTAGAGGGCAACCAACTGGTGCAAACTGGAACGGGCTCAAGCCGAAAGAGCGCAGAGCAGGCAGCAGCAAAAAAACTATTACTTATCCTTCGTTGAGATAGATGGATACAGAAAGCTTTAGATTTGGTGTTGTAACCCTAGTCGGTAGGCCGAATGTCGGCAAGTCAAGCATAATGAACAGGCTAATCGGCAACAAAGTCAGTATTACCTCGCGTAGGCCCCAAACAACTCGACATCGGATTCAGGGTATCTGTAGCACGGATGAGTATCAAATCGTTTTTGTTGATTCCGTTCTAGTCGATGCAGGGGCAACTGAAGTGTCGATGTGGTTGATCATGAATAAACTGGATTTACTGGATAGGCCTGATCTTGTGCTTCCCAGAATTGATGAAGTACGCCAACGTTACGATTTTGGGGAGATCGTGCCCTTGTCTGCGAAAACGGGGGACAATCTCGACCACCTGATGAAACTAGTGGCTGGAGTAATGCCTGAGGGGCCATCAGGTTATCCAACCTTACAAATAACTGACTCAAGTGATGAATTCATTGCTGCAGAATTTATCAGAGAGCAGATATTTCGCCTTGTGGGGGATGAGATACCCTACGAGACAGCTGTGGATATCCGTAGCTTTAGTGAGCGAAAAGACGGCCTGGTAAGCATTGAGGCAGATATTTGGTGTGAGAACAAGCGTCAGCGATCTATACTGATTGGTGACGACGGCGATCGATTGAAGACAATCGGATCTAAAGCTCGAGAACAGATTCAGCGCTACTTGGGCAAGAAAGTCTATCTTGAGCAATGGATCAAGGTGAAAAAGGGTTGGGCTGACGATAACAGAATGCTAGCTAAAGTGGGATACAATAGGTGGGGTTGAGTGACGACTACATTTCTCAAACGATTCCAGAACCAGTTCGCTTTTGTGCTTCGGCATAGACCTTACTCGGAAACGAGTCTACTGGTTGATCTATTTACCGAGAAATCTGGTCGAATCACCGCAATCGCAAAAGGAGCTCGTCGTCTTAAATCAAGTTACCGTGGCGTCTTGTTGCCTTTTCAATCATTAGCCGTTCTGTTTTCGGGCAAAGGCGATGTGAAAACACTGACGGGCGCCGAATCAGTCGGTTCACGAATACTACTGTCAAGAGATCATCTGATGTGTGGGTTCTATCTGAACGAACTGATCATAAAGATGCTTTACCGTTACGATCCTTATGAGACCCTTTATTCCGTTTATGAGCGTGCAATCGATGAACTATCGAGCAAGTTGGATGCTGAATTCACATTGCGGCGATTTGAAAAACACTTACTTGAGCAGGTCGGCTATGGTCTTCATCTGCAGCGCGACACGTCCACCGGGCTGCCAATTGATGAGCATGTTTTGTACCGCTATCTACCCGAGGTAGGCCCGATCGCTAATACGAGTAGCCGGAGCGACGGCGTTCTGATTCACGGAGATGCATTAATTGCGCTCGATCAGGAAGGGATGTTTACTGAACGTGTTAAGCGAGAACTCAAACAATTAAATCGAACAGTTCTCGCAACACACTTGCAGGGAAAACCACTTAATAGCCGCCGCATGTATGCTCAATTGTATCCTGGCAAAGATTCAGCCGATACTCAAGCGAAGCATGTTGAATTCTGATCTGTTTAGGCACGAGGATTAACCAATTGATTGATTTGGGTGTAAACATAGACCACGTAGCGACTCTGAGACAAGCGCGCGGCACATCCTATCCAGAACCTGCACAAGCAGTGGTGATCGCCGAACAGTCTGGAGCTGATCTGATTACGCTGCACTTACGGGAGGATCGTCGTCACATTGTAGATAGAGATGTTTACCTGTTGAAACAAGTCATCCAGACGCGAATGAATCTGGAAATGGCAGCGACCGAAGAAATGGTCAGAATAGCCTCTGACGTTAAGCCGGAGGATGTCTGTATCGTGCCCGAAAAACGTGAAGAGTTGACTACCGAAGGTGGGCTCAACGTGATTTCCAACAGGATAGAACTCGAAGAACATATCACCTGTCTTAGAGAAGCTGGGGTACGCGTCTCGTTGTTCATCGATCCGGATCCGGAGCAAGTACACGCATCCTGTGAGGTTGGCGCGGAAGCAGTAGAGATTCACACAGGTGCTTACGCCGATGCTAATCGAGGTAGTTGTGACGAAGAGCTCGAGCGGATTAAGAAAGCTGTAGCTGTGGCGTCAGATCTGCCGTTACGGGTAAATGGAGGCCATGGCTTGCATTATCATAACGTGCAGTCAGTCGCAGCAATCCCCGGTTTTGTCGAACTCAATATCGGTCACGCAATTATTGCACGGGCACTATTTTCGGGTCTTGCAGAGGCAGTCACCGAAATGAAAAGACTGATCGATTCGGCATCTTCTTGAAAAGAATCTACTTCTTTCGAGGCCCAAAACCTTGTGGGACCTCTCCGAGATCTCCCTCACCGAAGAGAAATCCGACCATATGTTGTTCAATGAGGTCTAAGTTTTCTGGATCGGCCGAAGACAGTTGGTTTTCATTAATGATTAAGACAAGTCGCTCAAGCCACTGTGTCCAACCTTCTTTTGAAACGTTTTCAACAATTCTTTGGCCGAGTTCGCCCGGGTAGGGTGGGGCATCGAGTGCCTCAGCTTCTCGTTCAAGAACAACGCATTGCACAGTTGCCATGGTAAAATACAGTTATATAATCGTGTTGGGGAACACTCATCATAACCAGTATGCGCCACATTGAGCAAACCAGACATCGGCTCAGATCTAATTTGATCCGCGTACTAAGCTCACAAATCACAAGGACCATGCTATGAATGCAATATTACCTGAAGAGTTGGTAGTCACCGTGCCTGCTCGAGCCAAAATCGTAGAACTGCTCAAAGAAGCCGACACGTCGATAGATTCGGTCAGAATATTTGTATCTGGTGGTGGTTGTGGTGGTATGAATTATGGCATGACCTTTTCTGAATCTGACGAGAACAGGGATAGTGTTCTAGAAGATGAGGGAGGTTGCAAAGTGGTGGTTGATCCAATAGCACTTTGTTATCTTCAGGGCGCAGAAGTGGACTATGTTGACGATGGAGTTAACACAAGTTTTGTATTTAATAACGTCTTTAAGGCAGTCGGTGGTAGCGGCGCCTGTGGCGGTTGTGGTGGTGCACACTAGATAGGTTCGCAATCCGCCAGTGCTGTTCAGACAATCGCACCGGTGGTGGAGTTCGTGAATCAGGCAAAGCGGATCCTGCTCATTGCCCCTTATGGAAGTTATAGAACAGCCGCCTATGTAAAAATAGCAAAGCAATTAGGATTTGACTGTATCGTCGGGTCAACTGGGTACCATGCGGTTTCACATGTGGCGGGCAGTACAATCATCAAGCTGGACCTTGGCAGTACCGATTTGGATTTGGAGCGACTGCAGGAGCAACATAGCCGTACGCCTTTTCAAGGTGTTATCGCTACCGACGACTCTGTCGTAGAGATTGCAGCTGAGTTAGCTAAGCGCTTACACCTACCGGGAAATTCAGTAGAAGCGGTGCGTCGCACTTGTCGTAAAGACCTACTGAAAAATGCGTTCCTCAACTCTACTGTACTGTCTCCGAGTGGATTCAAAGTAAGGCTGGATCGACCGTTTGAAAGTCAAATATCATTTTCTACTTATCCCTGCGTTGCCAAACCTCTGAATTTATCGGCCAGTCGAGGGGTTATAAGAGCTGACAATCCTGGCGAATTGAAGGGGGCACTCGCAAGAATCTGGAGGCTGATTCGACGAGAAGGCGAAGACAAGCCTCCAATCGCACTGGTAGAGCAATTTATCTCAGGCAAGGAAATCGCTGTTGAAGGGCTACTTTCGAATGGAGTCCTCAGTATTTTAGCAATTTTTGATAAACCGATCCCCTTGAATGGGCCATATTTTGAGGAAACCATCTATGTAACACCGTCGGCATTGAGTGATGCCGAACAACAAGAGGTGAAACAAGTGCTGTCCCGTGCCTGTCAACGTCTAGAGTTGCGGCAGGGTCCTGTACACGCTGAATGTCGATTGAATGAGCAAGGTATCTGGATTATTGATATTGCCAGTCGATCGATCGGTGGGCAGTGTAGTCAGCTAATAAAGGCCGGTACCGGCGTTACACTAGAAGAGATGATTGTTCGGAATTCAGTTGGCGAAAGTACCACAAGCAAGGTAATTGAAAAGGCTGTCGGTGTGATGATGATCCCAGTAGCTGGAAGCGGGGGAATTCTTAGACGGATAGAAGGGCTCGGAAATGCAACCCGAGTTCCTGGTGTAACCAGCGTAGAGTTAGACGCCAGGCCGGGCCAGATTTTGACTCCCTGGCCAGAGGGTTGCGCCTATCCAGGATTTATTTTTGCTGAAGCAGATTCAACAGATAAAGTTGTCAGAAGATTGGAGCAGGCATATGCAGAACTGAAGTTTGTCTACTCACCAGCGCTGCCGGTACATGTGGTTACAACAACATCCTCGTCGCAATTGTTTAGAACTGATAACGTGCGCCAATAGAGATCATGTTGGCTTCACCAGTTAGCCGGTTACCCAAGAATTCAAGTTCTACATTGAAGGCGCCACGCTCACCTAAACGCAGGCCGATGGCGCCACGATACTCTAGTTCGACATCCAGTGCATTGTGAAAGTAGTTCTGGAGGCCATTTGTGTTTGAATACAATGGCGCACCGACAAGTCCACGAAAGTACAAGTTACCCCTGGATTTATAAGAAAGATAGACCCCAACATCTTCAAGCGAGAAAGAGTGTTGATCAGAATCAGAACTGGGTGCAGTTGGGGATTCGGTTCCATTTGTCCTTCCAAAGAGGAACGATAGAGTCGGGAAACGACTTTGAATCTGGAAAATGGGTTGCTGAACGGTATCGCCAAGAAATCTATTGAAGTTGATGGTGTGCGTAGTCTCGGCATAGCCGGTCGGATATCCCCACGCACTTAAATGCAAAGCTTGTAGACCGGTTTGCCCGAATGTGAGCCCAGATGTCCAAAAGGACCGCATAAAGTTATCATATCTAATCAAGTACTTAAAGCTACCATTCAAAAAAATACATGATCTTACTCGGAACGGCCTGTCTGTAGCCGACTATAACGAAATTCGTTGGGTGAACGCTGAAATACACTATAAGTCGTCTATTGTTACACCACTGCCATGTTGGAATACCACGGACTGTTTGCGGGTAAAACGAGTAATACCTTCGGGGCCGTAACGTGAACCACCAAGGCCAGAATTCTTGAAACTCATCTTTTCTGCCGACTCATGGGCACTACCGATCAGGTCGACGTCGTTGCAGTAGATTCCACCGGCGTCTAGCTTTAGAGCGACGGCTTCCGATTTTTCCAAGTCGCCAAAAACCGCCGCGCTAAGCCCATATTCTGAGTCATTAGCCAAATGGACAGCTTCCGAGGTTTTCCTAAAAGTCATAATGGGGATGATGGGGGCGAATGTCTCTTTTCGCATTAATAACATCGAATGATCGACATCGGTGACAACCGTCGGTCGAAGCCAGCTACCGCCATGATGCTCGATGATCCCACCGGTCAAAAAGTTGGCCTTTTTATTTCTGGCATCCTTCAGGTGCAGGTCTATGACCTGAATCTGTTTAGCCGAGATGATCGGTCCGATTGCCCCTTTGGCCGAGTCTTCTGTATTGAGCGAAATTTCCTCAGCCAAGGACGAGATTAGATCGATGAATTTCGAGGCCAACGCCTCATGGACATATACCCGTTCAATCGAAAAACAGGCTTGGCCTGTGTTCACTGTGCTGCAATGCAAAATCGCTTGTGCAGCCCGTTCAATATCAGCGCTTTCCAAAACGATAGCGGGATCTTTCCCGCCAAGTTCGAGAAATGCCGGTTTCAACTGGTTGGCTGCTCGCGTTGCAACTTGGCGGCCCGTGTCGACGCTGCCAGTAAAATTGATAGCATCCACAATATCGATGAGATTGCTTCCAGTAGACGCTGTGCCCGGAACGACATCTACTACGGTACCAAATTCGACTGTGTCGCTCAGTATTGCGTTAACTGCTTCAATAAAGCGGGGCGTGACTTCGCTGGGTTTTATGATCACGGAGCAGCCCGCCAAAAGCGCCGGCACAGCATCCAGAAACGAGAGAATCAGAGGATAGTTCCAAGGCGAAATGACGCCAACGACAGGGTAGGGGACAAAGACCTGCAGATGAGAAATGTCGTCGCTTTCCGATTGCATACGTTTCGTTTGCAGGGTGGTGATCGCTTGGTTTACTCGACTGTGTGTTATCGCTTCGAGCGCATCAACTTCCATTACCGACAGCCGCCAACGACCGGTATCGATACAGAGTGCCTCAACCAACTGGTCTTTGTGCCGGGCGAGTCCATCGGCAAACTGCTTCAGAATCTCACCTCGGTCACTGACTTGTAAGGAAGACCAATCGAGCTGATTTTCGCGAAGTCGTGATACTTTGGATACGAGCTCACTTTTTGTGGGTTCTAAGAATGCATAGTCGAACTCGCCCGTATGGGGGTTTCTTACTGGAATTTGTGTCATGGTGAGGTGAGTATTTACTGAATGAAAATAAGGTGTGTAATCTAAAAAGGCAGCACAGGCCTTAGGATATCGCAGATTGGGTCAGAATATGGTTTACGTATGAAGATTACCGTGATTGGTGCTGGTCTAGCCGGGTTAACCGCAGCGCACCGACTTCAGCAGGCAGGATTTTCTGTCAATGTGCTCGAGCGTGGGCAGTTGCCAGGCGGCAGAATGGCACAAGCCCATGACGTTGGATTGAATTATCTAACAGGTGCTCGGTTAATTTATTCATTCAGTAAATCTGTTATGGGCTTAGTTCGAGAACTTGACCTGACAGATCAACTCTGTCGTGGGCTAACGACTCCCGTAACGACCTGTTCGCAGGCCGGTGAACATTCGGTTCAAATAGGTCCTGGGCCTGGGTTGATGTTTAATTCGCGGTTTAGCTATGGCCAGAGATGGTGTCTCCTGCAGATGGCGGTTGGTATGGTCGGGCGACGTTTTTCAACAAACCCCGACCGATTGTTAGATTGGCAGCATAACGATGAAGGGACACTGTACGAATACCTGAATCAAAGATCCCTGGATCAAGTTTCTAGAATATTCATAGAGCCAGTATTTCGAGGTGCCCGGGGATGGCGTATGACGGATGTATCTCCCGTGTTTTTTCTCAGCACGACAGCGCATATGTATGGCGCTCATGCTTACACATTCGACGGCGGTATTGGACTACTTACCGAGCGATTAGCACAAAACCTAGATGTGACATATTCGGTAGATGTCAAGAATGTAAGGCGAGCTATATCCGGGGGTAATGAGTTATCTTATGAGTTGAATGGTTTGTTGCAGTCAACCCATGCTGATCTGGTGATTTGTGCGGTACCTGGCTCGCTGCCATTGAGAATTGTCTCAGTGCCTACACCGGAAGAATCTCAATTTTTCAAGTGTGTAAAGTACAACAGTGGGTATATTTTGCATTTCGGTATCGACCGTGCGGTTGAACCGTATGTCCGTTTCTTCGGCTCGGATGTAAATGCTTCAATAGCGGCAGTAGAAGTTGTCGATCAGTCTGGAATTTCCTCAAGTTACCTCAGTCGCATATCAGTTTATCTATCGCCTGAGGCAGTTATAAAGCTGAAAACTAATCCGTTAGTTGAGGATGAGTTACCGGCTATCTGGAATGATCTGCCGGATGATGTCGCAAGACAACTGGAACTGGGTTATGGCCATGTCGTCCAGCAAAGGATAGAAAATATGTTGCCCTTGTTTTATCCAGGTTATCTTAAGGAGTTGAGCACCTTTGAAATGTATCAGACCAGTGGAAAAAAGCGGATCTATTATGC
>LUMD01000390.1_pt1 | contig 23771 bp, 23 predicted proteins | sample 729651 | NCBI WGS metagenome assembly LUMD01 (sample SAMN03860272, study PRJNA289734) | marine metagenome | biome: seawater column; feature: ocean; material: water; isolation source: Red Sea water column Station 34 - depth 258m | place: Saudi Arabia: Red Sea | collected 2011-10-15 | depth 258 m | reverse complement strand
GAAGAACAACGCATTACGTGGATGACTTACAATAGCTTCGCACGCAATGGCGCAACGTTAGATGGCGAAGCGAAAAAGCGTTACGCTGAAATTAACCAAGAACTTGCTACGCTGCACACCAAGTTTTCTAACAACGTGCTAGCGGACGAAGAAAACTACGTAACTTATATTACCGAAGACCAGCTTGATGGCTTGCCAGCCTCGTTCGTTAAAGCAGCAAAAGCGGCAGCCGAGTCTCGCGGCGAAGAAGGTAAATATGCGATTACCAATACGCGTTCGTCAATGGACCCGTTCTTGACCTACTCAACTAATCGTGAGCTTCGTGAAAAGGTATGGCGTACTTACTATAACCGCGGCGACAATGCCGACGAGTTTGATAACAACGATATTATTAAACGTATCCTAACCCTTCGAGATGAACGCGTTGAGTTATTAGGTTACGAAAATTACGCACAGTGGCGTTTAGAAGATCGCATGGCGAAGAACCCAGAAAACGCCATGGATCTTATGATGAAAGTATGGCCAGCCGCTATTGCTCGCGTTGAAGAAGAAGTAGCTGACATGCAAGCCATTGCCGATAAAGAAGGTGCAGACATTACTATTGCACCTTGGGACTACCGCTTCTATGCAGAGAAAGTACGCCAAGCGAAATACGACCTAGACTCAAACGAAGTAAAACAGTACTTACAGCTTGATAAGCTTCGCGAAGCAATGTTCTACGTTGCCGGTCGCTTGTTCAACTTCAACTTCACACCTGTTGAAGAAGGCAAAGTGCCAGTATTCCACGAAGACGTGAAAGTATGGGAAGTAACGGACAAAGACAGCGGTGAACACATTGGCCTTTGGTACCTTGATCCATTCTCACGCCAGGGTAAACGCTCTGGTGCCTGGGCGACCACGTATCGCTCTTACACCACGTTCGATGGCAAGAAAACCGTATTGTCTTCTAACAACTCGAACTTCGTGAAAGGCGCTGATGGCGAAGCTACGCTTATTTCTTGGGACGATGCTGAGACCTACTTCCATGAATTTGGTCATGCACTTCACTTCTTAGCGTCTGACGTAAAATACCCATCTTCGCATTCTGGCGTACGCGATTACACTGAGTTCCAGTCTCAGTTACTAGAGCGTTGGTTAACCACCGATGAGGTTATTAACAACTACCTAGTGCACCATGAAACAGGCGAGCCAATTCCTGCTGAACTGGTTGAGAAGATTAAGAAGGCCTCTACCTTCAATGAAGGCTTCAAAACCACTGAGTACATGGCTTCTGCCATTATGGACCTGAAGTATCACACTACCGATCCTAGCAAGATTGACCCTGATACTTTTGAGCGTGAAGAGCTTAAGAAGCTAGGTATGCCAGAAGAAATCGTTATGCGTCACCGTTCACCTCATTTCGGTCACGTGTTCTCGGGTGAAGGTTATGCAGCGGCCTATTATGGCTACATGTGGGCAGAGGTACTTACTGCCGACGCAGCAGAAGCCTTTATGGAAGCACCGGGTGGTTTCTACGATAAAGAAGTAGGCGATCGCTTAGTGAAATACTTATTCGCTGTACGTAATGCTATGGATCCAGCCGAAGCGTATCGCAAATTCCGCGGCCGCGATGCCAAGGTAGATGCATTGATGCGTGACCGTGGTTTCCCAATCCCTAAGGAAAACAAAGAGTAAGGTTTAGCACTTACTTTTCCTAGGTCTGTTGCTAATTAAATCTGTAGCTTCAGCATGACATTGGCCCTCTCGATTTCTATGAAAGTCAGAGGGCCTTTTTGTAATAAGTGTTGGTATCAACCCTCATCTTTCTATTGACCTATTGGTCAATTATGCTTCACAATCTTCTTTCCTTAGCAAAAAGTATAAACTTTGCAGGGAATAGGTCGATAACTTGTCTGCGCTTTAAAAATAACAATAGCACTAGCGTAAGAATCAGAGAGTAGTACTGACCCGCCTAGGGCTCAGTATCAGACGTTGCTGTGCCTGCAATGCCACGTCACCCTTTATCAAAATTTCAGCATTAACTTACGTGGTCGAAAGTCATGACTTTCAGTATAAAACAAAAACTCATTATTTCTCTTATTGTGGCGGTACTCGCTGCTGCTATTCTTGTAGGTTCCATTAGCCAGTGGATTGCCCGTGATCTCGTTAAAGAGAACATGGAAGAGCTTCAGCTTCCTTCGTTACTTAAACAGGTTGGCAACCGAGTGGACAGGGAAGCAAGTGTGATGCTTACCGTTGCTCATGGCATTGCCTCTAATCCTGACATTCTTGCATGGTCTTCAGCAGGTGCAGACAGCGCTGGCGAACGCCGTCTTGTTAACTATTTAAGTAATATTGTTGAATTCAACGATTTAACCGTTGCCTCATTCGTAGACAGAACCACCTACAAATATTGGAACCAAGACGGTTTTTTAAGAGTGCTTCAAAACGATGAATTCGATGGATGGTTTTTCGCCTATAAAGATAGCGGCGAGCCAATATCATTAAGTTTGTACAACGAACCCGGTAAAGGTTACCGTCTTTTTGCGAATTACCAGCAAGTAAACGGTAGAGGTATGTCAGGTGTCGCTAAGTCGGTCGATGAGTTACTAGATATCATCAATGCGGTGAAAATTGCCCAGACCGGCTTTGTCTTTCTTGTTGACGGTAACGGCACCATTATCGCTCACCCCAATACTGAGTTACTGGGCAAGGCTAAGTTAGCGTCAATAAGCGATTCAAGCGCAGCGGGGCAACTGCTTAATCGTCAAGGCTTTGCTATGGCCACCAGCGATTCAGCAGGCGACACGCAACTGTTTGCCAGTACCTATGTGGAAAAAGCCGGTTGGTATGTGGTAGCACAAGTACCCAAGCACGAGCTTTACGCATCATTAAATGCAGGCAGTCGCCAAATTATTATTTGGGCCTTGATTATTGCTGGCGCTTTCGCGCTTATTGGCATTTGGCTAGCAGGCACGCTTACCAAGCCACTTGAATCGCTAGCCGATGTTTTCCAGCAGCTTGGTAGAGGACAAGGCGATTTGCGCTCTCGTATTCCTATGCCAGAACAAAAAGAGATTGCCCGCTTAGTGGAAGGGTTCAACAACTTTATTGATCACCTTCACGGCACTATTTCGCAAGTGGCGAAAACAAGTCACGCGCTAAAGGCGTCAGCACAAGATGTTGCGAAGCAGTCTCATCAAACAGAAAACTCTACCAAGAGTCAGCGCGATCAAACCTTACAGGCGGCAGCCGCATTAACAGAGATGGGCAGTACGGTGAATGAGGTGGCTCAGTCAGCTACTCATGCTGCGCAAAATGCGAATCTGGCAACCACTAACTCCGCTCACGGTCGAGAGATTACCCAGCGCGCAGTTCACGCGATAAACGGCCTTTCCGACCAGATTCAAGATGTGTCTAGGGTTATTCAATCGCTTGATGAACACACTGCGGCGATTGGCGGCATTCTTGATACCATTCGGGGAATTTCAGAGCAGACCAACCTGCTTGCGCTAAATGCCGCAATTGAAGCAGCGCGAGCTGGCGATCACGGCCGAGGCTTCTCGGTAGTTGCTGATGAGGTGCGAACACTTGCACAGCGTGCAGCCCAAGCCACTGATGAAATACAAGTGAAGATAGACAAGTTCCAGCAAGACTCTAAATCTGCCGTTTCGCAAATGGAGTCCAGCCGCGCGCGCACAACCGATGTGGTAACCGCAACCAATGAAATAGATAAACTACTTCAAGATATCGCCGAAGAAATTGCTCACATCAACGATGTGAACACACAAGTGGCCACTGCCACAGAAGAGCAAGCTACGGTGGTTGAAGATATCAGTCGAAACATTAATGACATTAGTACATCAAGTGAAGAAACCCTGAATGCAACTAAGATATTGGTTAGCGTGAGTGACAAGCTCGACGAACTTGCACAAGAGCTTTCATCAGAAGTGAGTAGGTTTAAACTGTAGCGGTCTAAGCTTGCTTACACTTTGCGAAGTCTGAAGCTTCGAAACAAACCCGTTTTACGCGCCATCATTTAAAAAGTGATGGCGTATTCTACTTTTACTTGATTGTCACGGTTAGAGCGCCAGGGCAATTGCATTGATGCCCCTTCACTTTCCCACGACTCTCTCATAGCACCAACAGTAAGAAGATGCTTGTCTTCGTTAAATGGAATTTCTAAATAAAGGCCTGCGGACGTGCTGGTTGGAAGTCGAATTGTGTCAGCAACTGGAATACTCATTTCGTGGCGGGGGCGCACTTTGTGACTCAACCCCAAGCGATAATCCCCTCGATCCCACCAGCTTACTACTTCAAATTCGTGGCTTCTGACACGCTGAGACATAACGCCGTAATCAAGCAACCCTTTGTTATAGTGAACAATAGCTTCAACATTAAACATAGGCGCAATTTTTTGGCTAAACGCTAATTGGTACTGCTTTTGTTTGCAGCCTTTAAACTTAATTTTGTTTTTGGTGAGGGTTAAGGAAAACGTGTCGTCATTGCTTGAGTATTTGTTGAGCCATTCCTGTGCTTTTTCAACTACGGAGGCATTTGCTGCACCCACCATTAAAAAACATGGGCAAATACACATTGCTAAAAAGGACTGGTTCAATCGTCTCATTTTTCGCTGCCTCTCAAACTGTGGTTGGCTACAACTTATTCGATCACAATTTCAGTATAGACAGGAAAGTGGGCGGTTGGGTATTAGCCATTTTACTAACATTGGCTAAAAGATAACTTAAAAAAAGAACGCCTATTGGTACTGACAGGAACACCTATTCTAAACATTGGAAAAACAAAGATAACTTGGAGAGACTATATTCGTTACGGCGTTACCTGTTTTGGCGCTATTTGTTATGGCATTACTCTGGCGCTAGACAACGATGCTTTGCGCCCTTCCGTAGCTTCTTCGCTGAACCAATACATGCCGTTGTTATCCACACATATGCCTTCAACTTGTTTATATTGCTCAAGCGGCCATACATCAAGCAAAGTAAAGTCTTTCGAGATTTGAGCCATGAAAGTGGAAAAATTTCCGAATGGGTCTGATTTGTACCCGGTAATGACAAACTTATTTTGGTGCTGATCGAAATCGACTCCCGTCACTACGCCCGGTAGTCCGTCAATGGATGCAAATGTACTTATAGTTTGTTCAATCTCACCTTCATTCACTTTATAAACATGGGTTATTCCTGTTTTCCAGCTTTTTGAGAAAAGAAGAAGATCGTCGCCATGTTTAACCATTGCCTCTGAGTCAAAGTCGTGGGCATAGGGGATATTGTTCGAAGCGTCATTACCTTCGTATTTCAAAGTAATAGTGGTGAAGTCATTCACATTCGAACGGTTTACCTTGTGTATTTCTACCTGCTCTCTTTTACCCTTATTGTTCCCCACATCCGCAATGTAAAATGACGACGCGTCGGCAGTTATTGCTTCCCAGTCTTTATTGGTGAGCGGTAAACGCGTACGCTCAATAATTTCACCTTGGTAGTTAATGCGGTAAATGATGGGAGCATTACCTGAATCATTCAACGAATACATACCGTCAACATCGCAAAAAAGACCGGACGTTTCTGAAAGTTCTTTCGGCAATTCACAATGAAAGGCTCCGAAAAGAACGATAAGTGACGAATAATATCAAACCTACCACTCTCTAACATGCATTTTAGTGCGCTAAATAAGGTCTATTGGTCTAAACTTTTAGCCCGAGCGTATATCGCTATAAACATGATTTGGTCTAAAGTCTCAGTATGACAAATGTTTAGGCTGATATACCATGGAATAATACCAACACGTTAAGGACTCACTTTGTCAGACCCGCTTCTTTCACTCGTTGCAGTTGGATTACTGTCGATTACCTGCCAATACTTAGCTTATAAGGTTAGGCTTCCTGCTATTTTACCGTTGTTAATTGTCGGTATTGTGGTCGGCCCTGTTTTTGGCGTGCTCAACGCGGACGACTTATTCGGTGATTTGCTGTTTCCTGTCGTTTCTCTCTCCGTTGCCATTATTCTTTTTGAAGGGTCACTGACGCTGAAATTCAGCGACATCGCGGGTCACGGTAACATGGTGCGAAACCTTTGCTCTGTGGGCGTGGTTGTAACCTGGCTTGTCGCAGCCACTGCTGCTCATTACAGCCTTGACCTTACTTGGCAGCTGTCCTTCCTGTTCGGTGCCATTGTTACCGTAACAGGCCCTACGGTAATTGTACCCATGCTCAGAACCGTGCGACCTAAAACGAATTTGGCCAATATCTTGCGCTGGGAAGGGATTGTCATAGACCCTATTGGCGCGCTGCTCGCCGTACTGGTTTTCGAATTTATCGTAGCATCACAAGAAACCGCCATTACCCACACGCTAATAGCATTTGGCAAGACCATTGGAATTGGCTCTGTACTTGGACTTGCTTCCGGCTATCTGCTTGGTCTGTCTATTCGAAAAGAATGGATTCCGCATTACCTGCTTAATACTGCGGTATTAACCGTAATTCTGGGTGTATTTGCCGCGTCTAATTACGTAGCGCACGAGTCAGGCCTTCTGGCCGTTACCATCTCTGGTATGGTACTGGCCAATATGAAGGACGTTGATGTAGAAGACATTCTTGAATTTAAGGAAACGCTAAGTGTTTTGCTTATTTCGGGGTTATTCATCTTGCTTGCCACACGCCTAAACTTACAATCGGTAGTGGATGTTGGTTGGGGCTCAATTGTCGTTCTTGCCGCCATCATGTTTGTGGCGCGGCCATTGTCTGTGCTAGCGTCCTCCGTTGGTACCGGACTCAAATTAAACGAATTAGCCTTACTGAGCTGGATCGCACCACGCGGTATTGTTGCAGCGGCGGTGTCTGCCCTTTTCTCTTTAAAGCTTGAAGAAATTGGCTATGAAGGTGCCGGGATTATCGTTCCTATCGTCTTTATGGTGATTATCGCGACGGTTGTGGTGCAGAGCCTAACGTCACGTACCGTTGCGTCGCTACTTAAGGTGAGAGCGCCTGCGCCAACTGGCTACTTGATTTTCGGTGGCAGTAAGTTCAACCGCGCCTTAGCGACGGAAATGATAAACCAAAAGCTGGACGTTACCATTGCTGATACTAACTGGGATGCGATTAGAGAAGCGCGCATGAAGGATATTCCGGTATATTTCGGTAACCCGATGTCCGACCATGCAGCACGCCACCTAGATCTGAATACATTTGGTACTGTGCTGATCATGTCGCCTTATAAGCAGCTTAACCCACTCATTGCGTATCACTTTGAATACACGATGGGCAAAGACAAAGTATGGGCGCTGACAAACAACGAGCAATCTACGCGACCAAGTCACCAGGTTAGCGAACAGTACGCGAAAAAGCTTACTCTGTTCGATGAAGGCGTTACTTATGGGTACTTAGCATCTGCCATTGCCCGTGACTCAATGGTGAAAACAACCCGTTTAACCGAAGAGTTTACCTACGAGCAGTATATTAAGCAGTATGGTGAGCGCGCTACACCTCTTATTGCGATCAATGCGGAAGGAAAAAGTAGAAGAGCAAAAGTAAGAAAACCTCCTGCCCACCGGCAGGAGGCCTCTCCCTGGAAAACCGCGTAACGCAGTGCCCTTTTTAAAAGGTGCATATTTATTTGGATTTTACTGTTGTTACGCTGTCGTACGCTTTAAAGCAAGCCGCAAACCAACTTTTATAAAGCCTTTAAAATCAGGCATATAGCTAAAAACTCTGTTCTATTTACCTCTGAGCCGCGCTTATAGTTGCCATTTCGGTGCATCAAGCGCACTGTTACGGGGTTCTTTTTTTGTTCAATAACAATGGTTTGTCGCTTTCAATGACGTCATTAACGAACGCAGCGATGAATACACGCCAAAGTAGAATCTAGTGCACCACTGTTGTCTTGCAGAACCTTTTTACCCGCCCTGCCCGCTTGTTCAGCCTTACTGGGTGATTCAAGCCAATCTTGCACCGTAGAAAAAATACGAGAAGCATCCTCAACTATGCTCAACGCGCCGCATTCCTTCAGGTAGTCGCAAATAACAGGGTTATTATAAATGTGTGGTCCCATCATTATTGGCAGCGAGTACGCAGCGGGTTCAAGAGCATTATGGCCGCCTCTATCGGCAATCGAGCCGCCAACAAAGGCGAATGTGGCAACCGCATAGGCGTGATTTAGCTTCCCCATTTCATCCAATAAGATGACGTTTACATCTTCAGGTACATTGTTTACCTCTGAACTTTTAACAAAAGTCAGATTATGCTTTTCAAGTAATTTGGCTACGCTATCAAAACGTTCTGGATGGCGAGGAACAATAATAACCCGTAGGTGGGCATTCTTTTTCCATAAAGCCTGTGTTGCTTCAATGATAACGCTCTCTTCAGGTTCATGCGTACTACCTGCAACAAGTATTGGCCTCTCACCCTTCACTAATCCAAGAAAGCCTTCAGAGGGGCTAATGGTGGTAGCAGCTTGGTCAAACTTAATATTGTTCGTCAGGGTTAGCTTAGCTTGTGCTACTCCTAACCATGCGTAGTTATCGAAATCTCTCTGGCCTTGTGCACACACGTGGGAAAGCTTGGCCAACATAGGGTTAAATAGCTTTCCAATTTTTTTATAACGCTTAGCTGAGCGTTCGGTCATGCGAGCATTTATCACCATAACGGGAATGTTCCGCCTCCAGCACACATCAATGAGGTTTGGCCATAATTCAACTTCAGTAATCATAACCGCCTTAGGCCTAATGCGTTTCAGCATTGCAGACATGGTCAAAGGTAGGTCGTAAGGCAAATAGAAATGGTGAACCGCGTCTTTAAATATATCTCGCACACGGGCAGAACCTGTAGAGGTGGTAGTAGTGACGGTTATTTGCGCATCTGGCTCGTACTGCATAATTCGCTTTATTACGCATGAGGCAGCCACCACTTCCCCTACTGAAACACAGTGAAATAAATAGCCATTCTGCTTGGGCGGCTTAGGGACAAAGCCAAAGCGCTCAAATCGTTCACGACGCGAGTTATCGCTTGTTTTCGAGGCTTTTATTAACAAATGAATAAATGCGAAGGGAATAGCAATCGCCAATACAAGCGAATATCCCCACCGGCAGAGAGTTTCGAGTAGCGTAGGTTTATAGCCGTGTGTATTGGCAACAACCATAAATACATCCTTTTTAATACAGAACTTCGACAACAGCATTTAGAGACAGCGAATATTGAGGTTGATATAAGCCTTTCAAACCCTGTGTAATCAGAAGAGATACGCTCACTTTCAAGCGTTGCGCATGTAAGGATGACATTTGAGTATACGCGTTCTTCACATTGAACTTGGCGTACATCTTCAAGGTGGCGCCGAACAAGTTGCATACCTCATCAATGCGTTAGAGCACCATGGTGATATATCGCTTCACTTGGTGTGCGCTGAAGACAGCGAAATTCATTATACCGCTTTTGGGCAATGTGAAACCCATACCATTAAGTATGCCGGTGAGTCAGACTTCCTATGTGTCAAACGTTTACTGGAAGTCGTAAACACGGTTAGCCCAGATATTATTCACGTGCATAGCGAACGTGGTTCAGATGTTTGGGGTGCCATGCTAGCGAAAATCTCTGGTGTGCCTACCGTTTGCACAAGGCGAATCGATAATCCCGAAACCCATTTCTCCTTTTACAAATACAAACAATTCGACGCCGTTATCAGTGTATCTGAAGGGGTGCAGAAGGTAGTCTCAATGCATTGTGAAGGCGTCAAACACCAGCACGTTATTTACCCTGCTGTCGATTTTGCCCAATACCCTCAACCAAAAGACAGTGACTGGCTTCGTCGTACGTTTTCTATTCCTGATGATCACTTTGTAGTCGCTAACTTTGCCCAGTACATATCGCAAAAAGGACAAGCAGATATCATTTTGGCTATGCACGACGTATTAAACAAACATGAAAATGTAACCTGTTTGCTATTTGGCGAGGGTAATCTTCAAGAGAGCTACCAATCACTAATCGAGCGTCACAGGTTAGACGACCATGTAAAGCTTTGCGGCTTTACAAAGGAGGTAGCCAAAATACTCCCCAACATAGATATCTTAGTACACCCTTCCTACTCAGAGGGTATGGGAGATATCTTACTTCAAGCAGGAGCGAATAAGTGCGCTGTGCTATCCAGTCCTGTGGGAGGCATACCCGAAGTGATTAAGCATATGGAGACGGGAGTTATGGTAGCGCCGGGCGATATTGACGGAATTGGTGAGAGCTTAATTAGTCTAATTGAAGCCCCTGATGAAAGAGCACAATATGGAGAGGCTTTGTATAAGCTTGTCACAAGTAAATTTGGTATAGAAAGGATGTCCAGTGCCTACGCTAATTTATACAAGACGCTAGTTTTCAACGGCGCTGATAAGGAACACGCTTGAGCCTATGGAAGCACGTGTAAGAAACTGCAGATACAAAAAAGCCGCTCGAAAGCGGCTTTTTAAGACTTTGAAAAAAGTTAGCGATTAAACGCCAGCTTTCTCAACAACGTCAACTAGCATCCAAGATTTGTTCTTAGATAGTGGGCGACATTCACGTACTGTTACTACGTCACCTTTATTGCACACGTTGTTTTCGTCGTGGGCGTGAAGCTTAGTAGAGCGCTTGATGAACTTCCCATAGATTGGGTGCTTAACAAAACGTTCAACTACAACAGTGATGGTTTTATCCATCTTGTTGCTAACCACACGACCTTGTACTGTACGAATTTTTTGCTCAGTCATTACGCATCAGCCTTTTGAGTCAGAATGGTTTTAACACGCGCGATGTTACGACGTACTTTTCTCAACTGATCAGTTTTTTCAAGCTGACCTGTTGTGTGCTGCATGCGTAGGTTGAACTGTTCGCGTAGCAGGTTAATCAACTCTGCGTTCAGCTCTTCTACGCTCTTTTCTTTCAGTTCAGTCGCTTTCATTACATCACCGTCCGAGTTACAAAGGTTGTTTTAAATGGCAGTTTAGCCGCTGCCAATTCAAACGCTTCGCGTGCTAGAGCTTCAGGAACACCTTCCATCTCATAAAGAACACGACCAGGCTGAATTTGGCATACCCAGTACTCAACGTTACCTTTACCTTTACCTTGACGCACTTCTAGAGGCTTCTCAGTAATTGGCTTGTCAGGGAAAACTCGAATCCAAATTTTACCTTGACGCTTAACGTGACGAGTCATAGCACGACGCGCTGCTTCGATTTGACGCGCAGTCATTCGACCACGGCCAACTGCTTTAAGGCCGTAAGTACCAAAGGCAACAGTATTACCCGCTGCTAAGCCGCGGTTGCGGCCTTTGTGCATCTTACGGAACTTCATGCGTTTTGGTTGTAACATGATTAGCCCTCTCGCTTAGCGTTGCGGCCTTTCTTCTTAGGTTGAGCAGCTGGTGCTTGCTCTTGAGTTGTAGGTAGACCACCTAGAACTTCACCTTTGAAGATCCATACTTTAACGCCGATGATACCGTAAGTAGTTGACGCTTCAGAGGTTGCGTAATCGATGTCCGCACGGAAAGTGTGCAGAGGAACGCGACCTTCACGGTACCATTCAGAACGTGCAATCTCTGCACCGCCCAAACGGCCGCTAACTTCAACTTTGATACCTTTCGCGCCTAGACGCATTGCGTTTTGTACTGCGCGCTTCATAGCACGACGGAACATAACACGACGCTCTAGCTGGCTAGAGATGCTATCAGCTACTAGCTGGCCATCTAGCTCTGGCTTACGTACTTCAGCGATGTTGATCTGAGCTGGCACGCCGGCTAGCTTAGATACGTAGTTACGCAACTTTTCTACGTCTTCACCTTTCTTACCGATTACAACGCCTGGACGAGCAGTGTGAATAGTCACACGGATGCTCTTAGCAGGACGCTCGATCACGATTTTAGAAAGTGAAGCGTTCTTTAGTTGCTTAGTCAGATACTGACGTACCTGATGATCGTTATACAGGTTGTCTGCATAGTCTGCAGTATTAGCGTACCAGGTAGATGTCCATGGTTTGCTGATACCCAGGCGTATACCTGTAGGATGTACCTTCTGTCCCATTATCTACTCCTAGTTATCCGCTACAACCACAGTGATGTGACTGCTGCGCTTAAAGATACGATCAGCACGGCCTTTAGCACGTGGCTTGATACGTTTCATAGTTGGACCTTCGTCAACGAAAACTTTAGACACGCGTAATTCGTCGATGTCTGCGCCTTCGTTGTGCTCTGCGTTAGCAATCGCAGATTCCAATACTTTCTTTACTAGCGCTGCGCTTTTCTTCGGGCTGTACGCAAGAAGCTCAAGAGCTTTCTCAACGTGCATTCCGCGAATTTGATCCGCAACCAAGCGTGCCTTTTGAGCCGACGTGCGGGCAAAACGGTGTTTAGCTAATGCTTCCATCTTCTTACCCCTTAACGTTTAGCTTTCTTATCCGCGACATGGCCGCGGTAAGTACGCGTTGGCGCAAATTCGCCCAACTTGTGGCCGACCATTTCGTCACTAATAATGACAGGTACATGTTGTCGACCGTTATGGACCGCAATGGTCAACCCAATCATATCTGGGATGATCATAGAACGACGAGACCAAGTTTTGATTGGTTTACGTTCGTTCTTTTCCACTGCAGCCTCTACCTTCTTCAGCAAGTGAAGGTCAATAAAAGGACCTTTCTTGAGAGAACGTGGCATGGTGAATCCTCGCTATTACTTGTTACGACGACGTACGATAAGCTTATCAGTACGCTTGTTGCTTCGGGTTTTCTTACCTTTAGTAGGAATACCCCAAGGAGTTACTGGGTGACGACCGCCTGATGTACGACCTTCACCACCACCGTGTGGGTGATCAACCGGGTTCATGGCAACACCACGAACGGTAGGACGAACACCACGCCAGCGTGTAGCACCAGCTTTACCTAGTGAACGAAGCATGTGCTCTGCATTGCCAACTTCACCGATAGTGGCGCGGCAATCAGATAGAACTTTACGCATTTCGCCAGAGCGTAGACGTAGGGTAACGTAGTTTCCGTCACGTGCTAGGATCTGAGCATAAGCACCAGCAGAACGTGCGATTTGCGCACCTTTGCCTGGCTTCATTTCAATTGCGTGTACAACAGTACCTACTGGGATGTTGCGCATAGGTAGAGTGTTACCAGACTTGATCGGAGCGTCCGAACCAGACTGGATTGCATCACCTGCTTGCATACCCTTAGGAGCCAGAATGTAACGACGTTCACCGTCTGCGTACAATACTAGTGCAATGTTTGCAGAACGGTTTGGATCGTATTCTAAACGCTCAACTTTAGCTGGAATGCCGTCTTTGTTGCGTTTAAAGTCGATTACACGGTAGTGTTGCTTATGACCACCACCAATGTGACGAGTGGTAATACGACCATTGTTGTTACGACCGCCAGATTTGCTGTTCTTTTCAAGCAAAGGTGCGTACGGTGCACCTTTGTGCAGGTCAGGATTTACGACCTGAACAACGTGACGACGACCGGCAGAAGTTGGCTTAGCTTTCAATAATGGCATTTCTAATCCCCTTCTTACTCAGCACCACCGACAAAGTCGATGTCCTGACCTTCTTTAAGAACCACGTAGGCCTTTTTCCAGTCGCTGCGCTTACCGAAAGACATGCCGTGACGCTTGGTTTTACCCTTAACGTTCACAGTACGAACACCTTCAACTTCAACTTCAAACAGTTTTTCAACTGCAGCTTTGATTTCGGCTTTGTTCGCGTCTTTAGCTACTTTAAATACAACTGTGTTGTTCGCTTCAGCAGCCATTGTAGACTTTTCTGAAACGTGAGGTGCTACTAGCACCTTCAGTAGACGTTCTTCTTTCATGCTAACGCCTCCTCAAGTTGTTTAACCGCATCAGCAGTCATTAGCACTTTTTCAAATGCAATCAAGCTCACTGGGTCGATGCCTGCTACGTCACGTACGTCAACTTTGTACAAGTTGCGCGCCGCTAGGAACAAGTTCTCATCAACTTCAGGAGTAACGATTAGAACGTCATTTAGTTCATATTCGTTAAGTGCAGAAATAAGAGCTTTAGTCTTAGGTGCGTCAACACCGAACTTCTCTACAACAACCAAACGGTCTTGACGGATTAGTTCAGACAAGATGCTCTTGATCGCACCGCGATACATTTTCTTGTTAACTTTTTGATCAAAGTCACGAGGCTTTGCTGCGAAAGCACGGCCACCGCCAACCCAAATTGGGCTACGGATTGTACCAGCACGCGCGCGGCCAGTACCTTTTTGACGCCATGGCTTCTTACCGCCACCACGAACTTCAGCGCGAGTTTTCTGCGCTTTTGTACCCTGACGAGCACCTGCACCGTAAGCTACAACTACCTGGTGTACCAGGGCTTCGTTGAATTCACGTCCAAAGGTCGCTTCGGATACTTCAAGAGCGCTTTGCGCGTCTTTCAATGTTAATTCCATCAGTTCACTCCCCAGACGTTACGCTTTAACAGCTGGCTTTACGATTACATCGTTGCCAGTTGCGCCAGGTACGGCACCTTTAACTAGGATAAGGCCGTTCTCTACGTCAACACGTACAACTTCCAAAGACTGAGTAGTCACTTGCTTGTTACCAAGCTGACCAGCCATTTTCTTGCCTTTGAATACTTTACCTGGTGATTGGTTTTGACCAATTGAACCAGGAGCACGGTGTGACAAAGAGTTACCATGTGTCATGCGCTGAGAACTGAAGTTCCAGCGTTTGATAGCACCTTGGAAACCTTTACCTTTTGATGTACCAGTTACATCAATTTTCTTAGTGTCGTTAAAGATTTCAACAGTGATTTCACTGCCTACTTCAATATCGGCACCTTCGTTTTCTTCTAGGCGGAATTCTACTAGAGTGCGTCCAGCTTCAACACCAGCTTTAGCAAAGTGACCTGCTTCAGCTTTGTTGATGCGGTTAGCTTTCTTAGTTCCAGCAGTAACCTGAAGAGCGCGATAACCGTCAGTTTCCTCAGTACGAAGCTGAGTAACGCGGTTTGGGGTCGCTTCAATAACAGTCACAGGGATAGACGTACCATCTTCAGTGAAGATGCGAGTCATACCCACTTTACGACCGACTAGACCAATCGCCATTGTTATAACCCTCTCTTATTAGCCCAGGCTGATTTGAACATCAACGCCAGCAGCCAAGTCCAAACGCATCAACGCGTCAACTGTTTTATCAGTTGGCTCGATGATGTCTACCAAACGCTTGTGAGTACGGATTTCATATTGATCACGCGCGTCTTTGTTAACGTGCGGAGAAATCAGAACTGTATAGCGTTCTTTGCGAGTAGGTAGAGGAATAGGACCACTTACCTGAGCACCAGTGCGTTTCGCAGTTTCAACGATTTCAGCCGTAGACTGATCGATCAACTTGTGATCAAACGCTTTCAAACGAATGCGAATTCTTTGATTTGGCATCGATTAAGCTCCAATCGAAAGAACAAAAAAATTCACCCTTTCTCTTCCATTTATTCCGGAAAGAAAGGATGTGCGTAAACCGATGGTTCCCAATCGGAACCCTGTTCTTTTTTCTAGCACGCCAGCAACAGGCTAATCAGTGATGATGAATCCGTTACTTCGGCAACCACCCTAAAAGCAGTGAGGTCGCGGCTAAAAATTACGTGCCCTAATTGGGCAGTGGGCGCGAATTATACAGAAAGGCAGAAGCAATGCAAGAGGCAGATTGCTTTTTATACACATATTTTTACGCTATACCAGTGTATGTAACTGTCTATAAGTAGTATTGTTGCTTTCGTGGTATAGGTATATCTTGTTACCCTAACCTGATAAGTGCTTATAAAGCCAAATGCATTAAGGAATGGGCGCCAACATTATTAGTAGTGAGAATATGGAAGTAGAGAATAACCAGCAAACTTTTGCACAAATAAAACGCATCTTAAACAACCATTCCACGTTACTGGATGCGTACGGTTTATTAGAGCCAATTATCCTCGGTTTGTTCGATGCCCAGCGTATGAGTATTTTTCAGCGTCGACGTCAGCATCAAGATTTGGTTGCGCGCTTCAAAACGGGTAAAGAGACACTAGAAATAAAGGTGCCTATTAGCCCGATGTCGATTGCCGGTTATGTTGCCCTATCACAAAAGGCAGTGGTTGTTGACGACCCGTATAATCCTGCTCTACTTCAAAGCATTCACCCGCGCCTTCGCTTTGCCGACAAATTCGACAAAGACAATGACTTTAAAACCCAGAACATTTTATGCGTACCTATAATGAATGCGGGCGTGTTGATGGGTGTTATTCAAATCATCAACAAAGTCAGCGTTGGTTTTACCGAAGAAGATTTAAAACTAGGTAATGCATTAGCACTTATTCTTGGAGACAAGTTCAGATTTGAATTAGGCGGCACCAACAACCCTTTCGATTTGCTGGTTCATAAAAGTCTGTTAGACGAAGCAACCCTAAATGATATTCAAGACTCGACCCCAGACATTAGAGCGCTAATTCAGCGACTAGTGTCGGAACATCGCATCCCTGAAGAGGAAATAGGTAATTCACTTTCTATTCATTATCAGGTGCCATTCATTCCTTATTTACCTGATAAATACCACAGGTTCGAAAATGAAAGCCGTCTGAATGTTTCTTATTTAAAAAGAAACTATGTGGCTGTTATTGCCGATGCCCATGACAAGCCCATCGTGTTGATGGCTGAACCTAATAATGCGGCGCTACTTATGGAAATAGAGAGCGCCATGGGTATTGATAGCTACGAAATAGCTGTCAGCCTACCAAGCTTAATTCTTCAATACCTGGGTGAAAACAGCGGCGGTGGTGGTCCAGGCGAGATGAGTGACATTCTCGACGAGATTGGTACGTCATCTGAAGACAACGAAGACCAAGTCGATGAGCTGTCGGACGACGCCCCTGCTGTGGTGCGCTTAGTAAGCCGTATTCTTCACGATGCTAAACGTTTAAATGCTTCAGATATTCACATAGATCCAGAGAAAAACGCCCCCACTCGCGTGCGTATGCGCGTGGACGGTGTATGCCGCGACATGAACCAGGTGCCCAATTCGCATCATAGTGCGGTTATTGCACGCATAAAGATAATGTCGAATTTGAACATCGCTGAAAAACGCGTGCCACAAGATGGCAAACTCGCCTTCAGAATGAATGGCCAACTTGTTGAAGTTCGCGTTGCCACCATACCTACGGTCGCCGGTGAAGGTGTGGTTATGCGTATTCTTGCCTCTGGGGGTGCGATGCCTATAGACAAGATGAACCTGGCACCAAACAACCGTGCGCGGTTGGAAGAAATGATTAAGAAGCCTCACGGCATTCTTCTCGTTGTTGGGCCGACGGGTTCAGGTAAAACCACCACGCTTCACGCTATATTGGGATATTTAAACACGCCTGAAAAGAAAATTTGGACAGCTGAGGACCCGGTGGAAATCACGCAACCCGGCCTACAACAGGTTCAAGTAAGCCCTAAGATTGGCTTCAACTTTGCTGCAGCCCTGCGCGCATTCTTACGTGCCGACCCTGACATTATTCTTATTGGTGAGATGCGTGATAAAGAAACCGCGCATGCAGGTATCGAGGCCTCGTTAACCGGTCACTTGGTGCTTTCTACACTGCATACTAACTCAGCCCCTGAAACGATTACCCGTTTACTTGATTTGGGTCTCGACCCAGTGAACTTCTCAGATGCCTGTGTGGGTATACTGGCTCAACGTCTTATCCGAACGCTATGCGGTAATTGCAAAGAAAAGTACATAGCCACTGAAACCGATATGGCCTTTATTGAGCGCCAGTACGGTAAAGCCCACATGGCAGAGCTTAATATTCAGATGCCACTAGAGTTATACAAGGCGAAAGGCTGCGAAGAGTGCGGAAATACGGGTTACAAAGGAAGAACGGGTGTACACGAACTACTAGGTATGACGCCAGAGCTTCGGTCAATGGTGTACAAAGAAGCCAGCGTCGCCGATATGAAGTCTCAGGCTGCTGCTGACGGCATGCGTACTCTCGTTCAAGACGCAATTTTCAAAGTGCTTAAAGGCGACACCGACCTTGCACAAGTTCAAATTATCGGTGGTGATTAATCTTCAAATTACGTTTTCGACAACACTTCAGGCAAGGGATTGCTCCCTTGCCCTCGATGGCTATCGTACTTACTTCTTCAAGTACTCTCTAATCACATAATGCAGAATTCCGCCGTTTTCGAAGTAGGTAAACTCGTTTGATGTATCAATTCTGATATCCATCATAAAGGTGGTTGTTTGCCCCTCGTCAGAGACGGCTTTTACTTCAACTTCAGACTGCCCTCGTTCAACTGCGCTGATAGAGAAGGTCTCATTACCTTTTAATCCTAAAGCACTTGCGCTTTCACCTTGTTTAAATTGAAGCGGTAAGATACCCATTCCAATCAGATTCGAACGGTGAATACGTTCATAGCTTTCGGCTAATACTGCTTTCACACCCATTAAAGAAGGGCCTTTAGCTGCCCAATCTCGGCTTGAACCAGTACCGTACTCTTTTCCGCCAATGACAATGGCAGGTACGCCATCGTCTTTATAGCGCATAGCGGCGTGGAAAATAGACATGCTGTCGCCACTTGGGAAGTGTGTGGTGGCACTGCCTCTCGTCCCAGGTGCCAGTTGGTTTTGAAGACGTACGTTAGCAAACGTACCTCTCATCCCGACAACGCTTCTGGTTCTTTACCCATTACTTCAAAGAAAGGCGGATGTTTTATATAGGTAGATTCTGGCCAGTCGTATACGGATGTCTTACTGACTTGCAGTTCATTCCACTCGCCGCTTCCTTTAAATACATCTGCATACTTTTCTTTAAACAAATCACCGGTAACGTTTTCAGCTATGTATTGCTGAATCTCGTCTTCGGTAGGCCAGATGTCTTTTAAGTATACCGGAGAACCATCTTTCGCCTGACCTAACGGCTCTTTAGTAATATCTACATTCATATTCCCAGCTAGCGCATAGGCAACCACCAGTGGTGGAGACGCTAGGTAGTTTGCAGCCACATCAGGATGGATACGTCCTTCGAAATTACGGTTACCAGATAAAACCGATGTTACTGTGAGCTTCGCTTTTCTAATGGCGTCAGTAATGGCGTCGGGTAGTGGCCCTGAGTTACCAATACATGTAGTACAGCCGTAGCCAACCAAGTTGAAACCTAATGCTTCAAGCGGGTCCATAAGACCAGCATCTTCTAAATACTGAGTTACAACCTGAGAACCAGGTGCTAATGAAGTTTTAACCCACGGTTTGCGGGTAAGCCCTTTTTCCGCAGCTTTCTTAGCGAGTAAACCCGCGCCAACAAGTACCGATGGGTTCGATGTATTAGTACAGCTAGTGATAGCAGCAATTACAATAGCGCCATCTTCTAAGTTGAACTTGCTTCCTCTAAACTCCACGAATGAATCGTGCTCTTCGTCCACCTCGTCAGTCGTGCCTAAGCCCGCTTCTGCAATTAAGTCGGTTTCTTCATCAAGCACTTTCACGTCAATCTGCGTACGATGCCATTCTTTGAATGCTTCGGCTGCTTTATCAAGGGCAATTCTATCTTGGGGACGCTTAGGTCCAGCAAGTGAAGGAACAACTTCATCTAAGTTTAATTCAAGAGTTTCATGATACTGCGCATCTTTTGAATGATCGTCGTGCCATAAGTGACTGAATTTCGCATATTCCTCAACAAGAGCAATTTGGTCCTCGTCTCGGCCGGTGAGTCGAAGGTAGTCTAGTGCTACGTCATCAATTGGGAAGATACCGCAAGTAGCACCATATTCTGGCGCCATGTTTGCGATGGTGGCACGGTCTGCCGTAGTAAGATGCTTAAGGCCTGGGCCGTAGAATTCTACAAACTTTCCAACAACGCCATGTTCACGTAGTTGTTGAGTGATAGTTAGCACCATGTCGGTGGCAGTTACGCCAGCAGGTAATTTACCTGAAAGCCTGAAGCCAACCACTTTCGGTAATAACATTGTTACTGGTTGACCCAGCATCGCCGCTTCTGCTTCAATGCCACCCACACCCCAGCCTAGTACGCCAAGGCCATTAATCATAGTAGTATGCGAATCTGTTCCTACTAAGGTATCTGGGTAAACCAACGTTTCCCCGTCCTGTTCCTTAGTAAATGCGCAACGAGCCAGGTACTCTAAGTTAACCTGATGCACAATACCGCGACCGGGGGGAACCACTTTGAAGTTATCAAAGCTAGACTGACCCCATTTCAGAAACTGATAGCGCTCTCTGTTTCGCTGAATTTCAATGTCAGTGTTCTTTTCAAGCGCATTCTCTTCAGCAAAGTGATCCACCATTACCGAGTGGTCGATAACAAGCTCTACTGGATTTAATGGATTAATTGCTTGTGCATCACCACCTAAACGATTGACCGCATCTCGCATAGCCGCTAAATCTACAATTGCGGGCACGCCTGTAAAATCCTGAAGAATTACGCGGGCAGGAACGAACGACACTTCGTGATCAACATGATTCGCGGTATCCCATTTAGCAACTTGTTCAATATCGTTGCTACTAACAAACTCTTGATCTTCGTGGCGAATCAGGTTTTCCAACAGAATTTTGATACAAAACGGAAGCCTGTCGAGCGCATATTTACTGCCTATACCGTCAAAGTTAACCGCCTTGAAGTTTTTGCCATTTACTTCAAGCTGCGAAAAAGACTTATATGTCATACGCTCTCCATCCTTCTTTGCCTGTTCGTGAATAATGTATACGTTTAAATTTTGCTAACGCAAGAAACGCGCGACGTGTAATTGTTTGTCGCCTTATTTTCTAGTTTGTACGGCTTAAACATGAAAAAAAGTTCACCTGTGAGTAGCTTTGACCACGCTTTTTTCAAGGTCGCTATATAAGAGCAGCAATATTGTTTATGCTCGATATAAGACTTCGTAAGGAAACAATGTCAGTAACAAATGCCACCGATTAATAATTGTGCATAATGCGTTTGTGTCTGCTACTCACTGCCTTTGTAAAAGTATCTATCAAATCTACTCGACGGAAAGGGTAATATTGTGTTGTGATTTACAAATATGCAACATTTCTATTTTCTTATATGCTGGTAAACGGTATGCTTAAAAGATGGTCAAACGCTTAATGTCTTAGTGCGCGCTCAGAACGTCTTGAAGATAATCAGGCATTCGTAGTAAGCAATAACAATAATAACGAAGTTATCATGGCACACCCGCTAGTTAAGAAGTACAACCTTGCGCCTCATCCCGAGGGAGGATACTACCGTCAGGTTTTCCGCTCTGAAAATGAAACTAAATCTTTCGTGCACGGCGCTAATCGCCCCGCACTCACCCACATTTACTTTCTTCTATTGAAGGGACAAGTCAGTCGTTTTCATCGTGTATTACATGACGAAGTATGGAATCACTACGAAGGGGCACCTTTACAGCTGTTTCAGCTGCAAAAACAACAATTGTGGGAACGCCGTATCGGTGGCGAAAATAATGAATATGTCGAAGTAGTAAAGGCCGGGAATTTTCAAGCAGCTGCAACCATGGGTGACTATTCACTTGTGGGGTGTTCAGTGGCACCGGGGTTTGACTTTGAAGACTTTAGTTTCATTGAAGAGCCAGCTATGCAAGAGTGGATAAAAGTGGCTCATCCAGACCTTACCCGCTTTATTTAACCATTCTAAAATTATGACGATGAACAGACGTCTTACCTGCGATTTTGTACTAGCATAAACTGGATTTTTAAGCGCCGATCAAGGATGATAACAGCAGATTTTTAAATATACGTCTGAACGTCCAATTACTGGAAATATCTCAGACTATTTCACTCAAACGCCGCAGGTAACCCAACTATGTATAAATTGGTACTTATTCGTCATGGAGAAAGTCAGTGGAACTTGGAAAACCGTTTCACAGGCTGGCACGACGTTGACTTGACCGACACTGGTGTAGCACAAGCAAAGACCGCAGGTCAGCTTCTTAAAGATGCTGGATTTACATTCGATCAGGCGTATACGTCTGTACTTCTTCGCGCAATTAAAACACTTAACATTGCACTTGAAGAGATGGGTCAGCACTACCTTCCAGTAGAGCGTCACTGGCGCTTGAACGAACGTCATTACGGTGCTCTTACTGGTTTAGACAAAGCTGAGACTGCAGCCAAGCACGGTGAAGAACAGGTAAAAATCTGGCGTCGTAGCTTCGACATTCCACCTCCAGCCGTAGAAGATGACAGCGAGCACTTCCCAGGCCACGATCCGCGTTACCACAATGTTGACTCAGATATCTTACCACGTGGTGAGAGTCTGAAGCTTACTATTGAACGTGTACTACCGTACTGGCATGACGTTATTCGTCCAGATATCCAAGCGGGCAAGCGCGTAATTATTGCTGCGCACGGCAACAGTCTTCGTGCCCTTGTTAAGTACCTTGATGGTATGTCAGACGAAGAAGTACTAGGTCTGAACATTCCTACAGGCGTACCACTTGTATACGAACTAGATGAAAACCTTAAGCCAATCTCTAAAGAGTATCTTGGCGATGCTGACGCTATCAAAGCAATGATGGATGCTGTCGCTAAGCAAGGCAAAGCGAAGTAATCGAGTGTCTTTTTAGATACTAAAAAGCCTGCTAACTGAAGTGACCCCCAATAGTTGGACTATCCAATTACTGGGGGTCTTTTTATGTCCAAACACCAAAGAGTATTTAAGTTAAAACTTGCCCAACTTGCCGAAAAAGAAAGTTCTAGAACTTTAGGTTTAAAATACAACGTTAGTGCACGACTGATTCGTTATTGGTCTCAAGTCTATCGCATCAACGGCGTTGATAGTTTTATCCATAAGCAATTGCCTTACACCTTTGAATTTAAACTGCATGTACTCAACACTATGTCTGGGAATCATTGGTCACTGACATATACCAGCGCCTATTTCGACTTATCATCCCCAGGTATTTTATTTCAATGGCAAAAGCTTTATGCTCGCGAGGGTATAACTCGTCTTAAACCACAGAAAAAAGGTAGGCCTCGCGTGATTAATCATTCTTCTACTCCTAAACCATCATCTGAGATGACTGAAAAAGAACTGAGAGAAGAGCTCGATTATTTACGTGCAGAGAACGCTGTCTTAAAAAAGTTAGAAGCCTTGGCTCAAGCCAGAAAGAAAAAAGCAAAGACAAAACGATAGTTGTCGAAGAGCTCAAGGCAATATATGGCTTACAGCATTTATTAAAGGTTACAGGGCTTCCCAAGAGTGTGTATTACTACCATCGTAATACCCTGAATCAGCCTTGTTCTAATACTGACTTACGCATAAAGATACGTGATATCTATCACAAGCATAAAGGTCGATATGGCTATCGTAGGATAACTTACGCGCTAAGAGCGATAGGTTTGGTGGTTAATCATAAGCGCGTGCAACGCTTGATGGGTGAACTCGGCTTGAAATCAAAAGTCAGGCCCAAACGCTATAAATCTTACAAAGGTGAAGTCGGCAAAGTCGCTGAAAATATCCTTAAACGTGAATTTACGGCAAAGAGACCAAATCAAAAATGGGTAACTGATGTGACTGAATTTAAGGTCAACGGCCAGAAAGTATATCTGTCACCGATAATAGACCTGTTTAACCAAGAGGTGGTTAGCTATGAAGTTCGAACATCGGTTAAGTTGCCCTTGGTCACTGATATGCTCAAAGCGGCGACGGCAAAGCTGATGAAGCACGAGAAGCCACTCTTACACTCAGACCAAGGTTGGCAATATCAAAACATACAATACCAACAACACCTGAAAAAGCATGGGTTGCTTCAAAGTATGTCCCGGAAAGGAAACTGCC
>LUMD01000128.1_pt1 | contig 23839 bp, 20 predicted proteins | sample 729651 | NCBI WGS metagenome assembly LUMD01 (sample SAMN03860272, study PRJNA289734) | marine metagenome | biome: seawater column; feature: ocean; material: water; isolation source: Red Sea water column Station 34 - depth 258m | place: Saudi Arabia: Red Sea | collected 2011-10-15 | depth 258 m | reverse complement strand
TGTTTTCAGTGAAACACTCATCCTGGCATTGGCGTAATCAATAGAAACCATCCGTTCAAGATCTTCATAGTCACCCCCCTCAATCAACAGGAGCAGCTGAGCTGTCAGTTCCGAATTATTCGGTATAATATAATCTTCATCCTGGTTCCCCATCAGTTTTCGATGTGTCTGTTTAAGTTGATTATTCATGGTCCAGTTGTATGTCACCAATTCCGGGTAGCGTGCTTCAAGCCACAGCTTAATTGATTCCATAGTATTCAGCACCTCTGGATCTCTGAAAGCTCCTGCAGTCTCAGTTTCCAATAAAATTTCCATGTTTCCTGTACCTACAAATTCCTGATTCAGCAGGTTGATTGTCTGCCTTACAGGTGATTCAGGTGGATAAAATTCTGAAAATACTGTATCAATTTCAATTCGAGTCATACCAATAATCAGCAGAACTCCTCCCGTCATAAAACAGAGAATCACAATTTTTGGAGAAACTGCACTCAGCTTTTCAAGTCCCAAAAGCAAACGCTGCACTGCCCTCAGAATGAATGTTACCCGTGGAACTTTTACTTTTCTTGTTGGACGCGGTGGAAACCAGTTCAACAGTATCGGCAGCAGGATTATTGTAAGTATAAACGCAAACAACACCCCGAGTCCGCCCAGCAGGCCCATCGTCTGAATCACACGCAGCTTGATGAAAAAAAGGGAAAAGACACCTATTGATGTAGTCACACTTGTAAGCAGACATGCAAGAGCAGTTTTACTGAATACTGAACGCATCACTTGCTGATGCTCCTGCCCCTGCTGATGAAAATACAGGTATCCGGACATCACATGAAGGACTGTCTCTTATACACACTGCAATCGCAGCTACACTGACAAGACCGAAAGCGATGTAGAGTGAAAGATCGATCGGCCACCCTGTCCATCCAGCAAGTCCAAGCACACCTGCCATGCTGGAAACAAAGATCAGGACAGGCCAGGTTACAGCTCTTAATGAACCCAGCAGTATGCATGTCAGAACAAGGCTGAAGATCAGCGCAAGAACCAGCGCCCGCTGATATTCAACTGCCCAGACATCATTCTGGTAAAAAGCGCCCCAACTGGGGTGCATGAATACCAGATCCTTGCGAAACCGTTCCTCTCTGAGAAGGTTCCAGACTAACTTTTCAAACAAAGCATAATCTTCAAGTCCGTGTTCAACAAACTGAGGTTTCTGTTCTTCATGTTGGCTTGAAGTATTTTCATCAAAACCTTTCAGCAGCTCAGCATCATCTTCCACAATGGGAACCGCGTCGAGATTAGTTCGCAGAAAAAGCATTCCATACTTTTTATTATCAGCAATCAATACTCGTGGATATTCAGGTTCATTAACTGCCTGCTGATGTAATAACCGGCTTTGATTCTGACTGGCAGGAAGATTTTCACCAATAAAGTCGCGGAAACGTATGCTGTCTCCATCAGCTTCAATATAAGTTGCATTTATCAGTGATTCCACTTCTGTGAGCAGGCCAAACGGATTTTCAGGATCATCTTCAGCGCGTGATGCTTTCTGATCAAGCACATCATGTATGTTTTGCAAAGCACCCAGGCTTCTTGCTGAAAACAGATCTCCGTCCACAGGCAGGTATGCCATGCCAAGAATCACAGTGCCGCCAAACAGCTCCTTGATCCTGTCAAGTGAGATTTGAACAGGATCATCTTTGCCGAACATATCATCATTGGCCCAGGTGAAGGCAAAACGTGGAATTCCTGCCGCAAGGAATGCCATCAGTACGATGTACAAAAGCATCACCCACCAGCGCCATGGACGCAGCCTGTCAGGCAAGGTTTCAAAATAATGATTCAGCCTGTTAATCATGGAACGGTTGTTTCAAAATTTTTCTGGCAACTTTTGTATACCTTTTACAGCATTACAATTAAGTCAGGTTTGTGGTGGGGATGCCGCTTTATTGTTTGAGGATTTTTTCTTTGGTCTCAAGACATGTGCATGTTCCGGATCATAAAGCGCGCTGTCCCGGAAATCATGTCGGCCAAATACTCTGCCTACCATAATTAGCGCAGTGCGGCTGATTTTGGAATCACGCACTTTCTGACGTATGTCCTCAAGCGTGCCGAAAATGAATTTCTGATCAGGACATGTCACACGATACGCAATTACAACCGGACAATCAGCTCCATAATGTGGAATAAGCGTGTCACACACATGTTTCAGATTACGCACTGATAAATGAATTGCCAATGTAGCGCCGCTGGCACCAAGTTTTGCCAACTCCTCACCTTCCGGCATTGCTGAGGCATGCATGGTGGTTCGGGTGGCAATGATAGTCTGGCTGACTTCCGGCAAAGTCAGTTCCTGTTTCAGTTCTGCTGCTGCTGCTGCAAAGGATGGTACTCCCGGAGTTACATCATACGGAATATCAAGCTTATCAAGCATCCGCATTTGTTCAGCTATTGCACCATAAATTGAGGGATCGCCGGAATGAACACGCGACACATCTTTTCCCTCCTCATGTGCTGTTTGTATTTCCTCTACTATCTCCTTCAAATTCATCGGCGCCGTGTCTTTCACCAGCGCTCCTTCCGGAGCAAACGCTACTACTTCTCCTGGAACAAGCGAGCCCGCGTAAAGACAAACCTGACATTTTGTTATCAGGTTTCTCCCGCGAATGGTAATCAAGTCAGGCGCCCCTGGTCCTGCACCAATAAAATGCACAGTCATCTGTTTCCAGTACTATAATACGATCAAAATTTAGTTTTCAGATTTCAGCATCATCCAATTCAACAATGCTGGTTTTTTACAATAATAATCAGACTTTTATCTGTCACTGACAATCAATGATTTTTTAGCTCCTTCATTGTTCTGAATTCAAACTCAGGCAGCAAAACGAGGTTCAGGAATACCACAAACTCCAGGATTTACCGCAAACAGTCCTCCTGGATATTTTCCCTCTCCACTTTCCGATTCAGGAAATGTGGTAATGGCCGTAATGAAAAGTGTATCCAGTTTTGATCCTCCAAAGGCACACATGCTTGGCTTGGGAAACGGTAGCTGAATTTCCCTGTCAAGTTTACCTTCAGGAGTGTAACGTCCTACTTTCCAGCCGTAAACATGAGCCAGCCAATAACATCCATCAGTATCTATACAGGCACCATCAGGTTTCCCTGACATGTTTTTTAGATTCAAAAATACCTGCTGATTCCAGATTGTTCCCTGATCCTTGTCATAGTCAAACCGCCACACTGTCTCCCGCATCGTATCAGCAAAAAACATAAAACGTTCATCCGGGCTGAAGGCCAAACCGTTGGCAACACCCACAGGCAAGTTTTGTGAAACACATTCTCCGTTTGGATGATAACAGTAGAGGTTTCCATCATACTGTCCCTGTATCCGTTTCAAGTCGTTCATGCTTCCCACCCAGAAACGTCCTGCGGGATCACAGCGTCCATCATTCAGTCGATTTCCTTTTTTACCCGTCTCAGGATCACAGTCTCTGGATTCCAGAATTTCGGTTGTAAAATCATAATTGTAAAATCCATCGGACATCGCCATCAGCAGACCGCCTTGTTCTCGAATTGCAAGCGATCCTGCTTTGAGCGGCAAATTCCTGGTTACATTTTTCCCCGAAGAAGGATCGTAACAATGTATTTTCTTTCCATCTATATCTGTCCAGTAAAGTACATTTTCCAGCACATCCCAGACAGGGCACTCACCCAGCAAGGTCCCGGAATCAACAAGGTGCTCAACACTATTCATATTCGTTCAATGATAGAATCTTGAGAAAGACACCAAATTAACAATATGAACATGTTTAATGATCAAGAGAGGTTTGCTTATTAATGTTTCGGGAAACAGAATGAGTTTCTTCTGCCTCCTGTTTTTTGTGATAGCCGCGTGGAGTGTAAACTTTTTCCACTCCATTTGGCAGCTTCAATATCCTTGATTGACTTGATCCTATCAGCACCAAAGTCAGCATGTCTGCTTCGGTCGGATCAAGGTTTTCTAGTGTTAAGATTTCAACCTTTTCCCCCTCGCGTCCAAGGTTTTTTGCCAGAATAACAGGAGTTTCCGGAGGACGGTGTTTCAGGAGTGTTTTTTGTGCATCAGCTAATTGTGTTGTTCTACGCTTCGAGACTGGATTATAAAACGCAATCACAAAATCTCCTTCTGCTGCCGCAGAAATCCTTCGTTCAATTGTGTCCCAGGGAGTAAGTAAATCAGAAAGTGAGATACTGCAGAAGTCATGTCCAATAGGCGCTCCTGCAAGTGCGCCTGCGGCCTGCATGGCAGAAATTCCCGGTGTTGAAACAATCCGTATCCGCTGCCATTCTGCACGCTTTTCAGCTTCCACTACTTTGCTTTCAAGCAGTTCAAATACAAGAGTGGCCATGGCATAAATTCCAGGATCACCGGATGATATTAAAGCCACTGATTTTCCCTGAGCAGCCAAATTCAACGCATGTCGTACCCGAGTTTCTTCCTGTCCCAACTCAAATTGGTGTAATATGCATTTTTGCTCTGGATGTTGTCTTTCGAGCAAATCCGAAATCAAGTCTAAATAAAGACCATATCCCACCCAGTCAGTGGCCTCTTTCAACATTTCTTCAGCTTCCGGAAGTCTCCATTTTGGTGATCCCGGACCCGTGCCTACAATGTATAAAGTGCCTTGAGCCTTACCTGTATTTTTGGGATAAATCAATTCAGGAGACTCTGCAATAGCGCAGGTGGTGCGTTCGGATTTGATTTTCGGCACAATCAGTTTTCCGGATTTGCCTGCCGCGGCTAAAGCAGAACCTTCAGCAACACCATGACAGCCGACTTCCTGAAATACAATTTCTGAAGGATTTTCAAGTTTTGGCGATTGTGCTTCCAAAGTCGAGGCATCAAAGAATCTTGCCGGACACTCGGTTGCTGTCTCCCCGCACAGATTATTTGACAAAGCATGAATAGCCGGTTCATCGGATTTGAGGTCAATTGAAACCACAGCGGCAACACTTTCGGCAGCAATTGTATTTTTCTGCAAAGCATTCCGGACAAGTAAAATTAATTCTTCCGGATCAGTCCCGCGTTCGCACCCCACCCCCACGGCTATTGATTTTGGATGGTAAACCAGATGTTCCGAACTTCCGGAAATTGCTGTTGTAGTCAGCGAAATTCTCAGTTTAGCATTTTCTGAAAACCGTAAACTGCTATCACGTATCCACTTAAAAAACCCCGGCATGTAATCCGGGGCTACCATATTGTTTGACCCTGCAGAATTCGGGGCTACCATATTGTTTGACCCTGCAGAATTCGGGATTACAGGTTTGCTCCTCGGAGAAGAATCAAGACAGGAATGATTTTCATTAGAAGAGAGCATCACAGACTCACCTGCCAGCATACTCACGCTAAATTCTTTCACGTTCTGCGGATTTGCCAGAACAAAACCATCCGGAGGTTCGTCCAGCGCAATTCCAAACCGCAAATCTCCGGCAGTGGTGATGGCCGCGTTTATTCCTAATAACTCAGCAATTTTCCGTGCAAGATCATTTGCCCCATGGTGTCCTCCAAGCAAAGGCGCTACAGCGCTGCCATCCTCCGCTACTGCAACCACAGCAGGTTCGCTGTGCTTATCATTGATTGATTTAGCAACTCCCCTAATTAAAACTGCCGATGCGCACACTCCCACAATTGCAACTCCATCTTGAAACAATTTGGACAAATGTTCCATCGCGTCATTGAAAAAAACATCTGCTTCAGTAACACGTCCAGTCTTGCCGTGCAGTTCGGCGTCCAGTGATGTTGCTATTTTATTTGCTACTGGAAAAGCGCTGATCCCCAGAAAAAATACTGCAATATTTTGACTCATCTTTCACCAGAATTGTCACGATCCTTAATTTTACGTACAAGAACCATTGAAAAATAAGGAACTGTTTGGGAGTCGATTTTATCCAGTGGAATGATTTTCTGATTATTCATCGTGGCATGCTCAACATAGTGTGAATATTTTTCCAGTCTCAAATTCCTCAGTATCCTCCTTATTTTAGGCAGATGCCTTCCTACTTTGATAATTGCTGCAGCATCCGTGTTTATCAGCCTTTGCTTGAGTTCGGCTTCTTCAAGAGGCGCAGGCAAAATTGTCAAAATTTCATTGCGGGATACAAGAGGTGTATGAAGTGTGGCCGCGCATGCCATAGGAGAGGACACTCCGGGAACAATTTCGGTTTTGAACCGTCCGGAAAGCCTTTCAAACAAAAACGTAAATGATCCATAAAAAAACGGATCGCCTTCGCAAATGACAGAAACAATTTTTCCAGCTTCCAATTCCAACTCCAGCAGCTTGGCAGCTTGATCGTAGGCATACTGTGCCGGTAAAGGAGAAACGGATATAGGAATTCTAAGCGGCAGTAACTGGGGATTGTTAAGCAATAACGGTCTTACAATTTCCAGCGCAATCCCATCTCCTGTTTCCGGAGCAGGATAGGCAACCACGTCAGCTTCATTTATCAAGCGGTTAGCTTTGAGTGTTAGCAATTCCGGATCACCTGGACCTACACCAATTCCGTATAGTGTTCCTTTTTGAATTACCACAGAGAAACAGAGAGCACAGAAAGTTTAAAGTATTCTTCTTCTGATTCCATTTTTCAAAAGAGGGGAATTAGGGTGGTAAAAAAATTTAATATTCTTTAATTGCAGCGAGTTGAGTCACAGGACGAAATGGTTTCCAGCCTTGAAATTTGCCAATTGAATCCGCACGGGAAATACTAATCCTGGTTAAATCGCCTCCGTTTATTTTTTGCCAATTCAGCAATTGCTGTTCAGTTTCAAAAGTAACCGCGTGCGCCACCATGCGGCCTCCAGGGTTGAGAGCCTTCCAGCAGATTTCAAGCAGGTTTCCGGAGTTTTCCGTTGATGAAAGTCCTCCTCCAATAAAAATCGCATCAGGTGCAGGCAGATCCTCCAGAGCCTGAGGTGCGGTTCCGGAAACGATTTGCAGCATAGGCACGCCTAACTCACCGGCATTTTGTTCAATCATCTTCAGGCGGGTCTTGGATTTTTCGACAGCCGCTGCCATGCAGCGTGGATGACTGCGCATCCATTCAATTGCAACCGAACCGCATCCTGCCCCCACGTCCCACAAAACCTGGTCAACAATCGGCATTAATTTTGATAATGCTACCGCCCTTACTTCACGTTTCGTCAACTGCCCGTCATGCACAAATGTATCATCCGGAAGTCCCGGAATCCTGGCAATCACGTTTGCGTTCTTGTCCGGAATACATTCAATCGCCATGGCATTAAGTTCTGCTACTTGCTGATGATTCCATGAATCAGCTTTTCCGGAAAATATCTTCTCTTTTGCTCCACCTAAATGTTCCAGCACCGTAATTTCACTCTTACCGAAGCCCCGTCTTCCAAGCAGTTTTGCCGCCTCTTTGGGAGTTCCGGAGTCCTTGCTGAGAACTGCCAGTTTTGCTCCGGACTGCACAAACGGATACAGCATTTCAAGCGGTCTGCCATGCAGAGTTAATGTTTCAATATCCGGAAGAGACCAACCGACCCGTGAACAGATCAGCGAAAAAGTGGATAAGGCGGGCTTGATCCACATTTCATCAATTGGGATATGACGCAATAGCTTTGTTGCAATCCCGTAACACAACGGATCCCCACTCGCCATTACCGCTACTTTTTTACCACTCCCAGTTTTCTCAGGATGCCAACTCACAATTTTCGAAACCGCTTCCCGTATCGGTGAAGACCAGACAATCCGTTCCCCTTCCCAGTCGGCCGGAATCATTTTAAGATGACGTTCTCCGCCAAGCACAATTTGCGATTCGTACAGCAATGCTTTCGCATCTGTTGCTAAATCATCCCAGCCGTCTTCGCTGATGCCGATAACTCTAAGCCATTTTTTTGAAACGTCAGGCATTTTGTAAATGATTCACTGATTTACTGCGCGAGGAAAGTGCTCGTGCAAACTATATAAAACACGATGTTTCATAAAAACTTTGCAACAGATAGATTTAAGTCAACCATCAACTGATAAAGCATTAACTGCCGCCGCTGCCATGGCGCTGCCTCCGCGCCGTCCTGTTAAGGTTAAAAATTGTACTGATCCTTTACATCTCTTTATCAGCATATCTTTAGATTCTGCCGCGCCGACAAATCCTACAGGCAAACCAAAAATTACCGCGGGAGGTTCAGTCCCTTCTTCCAGAACTTCAAGCAAGCGAAACAATGCCGTGGGAGCGTTGCCGACTGCTACCACTGCTCCTGCAAGCCGAGGCCGCCAAAACTCAATGGCTGCAGCCGATCGTGTTGTTCCCATTTTTTTAGCCAGCGTCAAGCTTTCCGGATAATTATTCCAGCAAAGAACTTCATTATTTTCGGGTAATAAATAGCGAGTAACTCCTTCGGCCACCATTTTTGTATCACACAAAACAGGAGCTCCCCGCATTAAGGCAGCTCTCCCCTCACTTGCCGCCTCAGTTGTGTAAACAACATCCTGCACTATATCTGTCATTCCGCAAGCGTGAATCAGGCGAACAACTATATTTGCAATGTCCTGCGGAAGCTGTGATAAATTTGATTCCTTCCGGATAATGCTGAAGGATTGCCGGTAAATTAATTCAGGGTCGCGAAGATAAGCCACATTCAATGATTCCCTTGCTGGGAACTTTCCTGTTCAAGGGTTTTTGGTCCCAAAGGATGGTCGGCATGCGGATAAGGATGATGTCCATGATCATGGGTATGATCATGATCATGACTGTGCACATGATCATGCGAATGTGAATGACCGGTTCCGATACCTTCGACATGGTGATGATGACTTTCCTGAGGCAGTCCAACTTCGTTTTCAAAACCAAGAAACTGTTCCCGGTACTTGCAAAGCTGGCAATTCATGTTATTAACGCCATTCTTTATTTCTTCTACACGATCCGCGAATGTTTCCAGAACCAGTGGGTGGTCATTAAGATAGGACGCTTTGATGAACTGTATTTCAGGATGTCTGGCAGCTACTACATCAGTATAGTGATAAATTCGCTTTACCAATATTCCGCTGAATAAAAAATATGGAAACACTATAATCCGTTTGTAGCCAAGGCGTGCGGCATGTTCCAGTCCCGGCTCCACCAACGGGAAAGTCACACCTGAATAAGCTGTTTCCGCCCAGCCAAGTCCAAGCCCTTCCCAGAGCATCCGGGTTACTTTGGAAACATTTGAATTTGCGTCCGGATCAGAGGCGCCTCTTCCGACTACAAGCAGCAAGGTTTCCTCAAGCGAGATATTGCCTTCCGCCTGCTTGATGGCTTCTTTCACTCGCTCGCCGGCGGCACGGATCAGTTTAAGATCAATCCCCAGTTCACGGGCGTAAGAAATAGACAATTCCGGATTCTGAGCCTGATAAGCATTCAGTACTGAAGGGATGTCGTTTTTGGCGTGGCCTGCGGCAAACAGCATTACCGGAACCGCCATAATCTTCCGGATGCCTTTATCGCGTAATGCATCAAGTCCGGACTTGATTACAGGTGTGGCGAACTCCAGGAAGCCCCAATCGATTTCATATTGGCGAAGCTGTTCCTTTAGTCCTTTAGCGAAAACACGAAATTCCTCAACAGCATCTTCGTCCCTGCTTCCGTGTCCGCAGACCATTACACCGTATTTTCCTTTCATAAATTTAATTCAATTTCAGTAACTTTTGCTTCTAAGATTTTCGCATGATTATGCATTGGTAACAAATAATTGTCCAATCTTTAGTTGTTTCCTTTCACTCCGAAGGGAAACTCACTAATAACAATACATTTTGTTAAAACTTCCCTAACTGACGCAAAGCATCATAAACTACTACTGCCACAGCTGATCCCAGATTTAAGCTCCTGACACCTCTCTCCCACATTGGCACCGTGAAACAGCGTTCCGGATAGCGTTGCATCCATTGTTTTGGCAGACCAGTGGTTTCCTTGCCAAAAAACAGATAATCTCCTTCTTTTGGAGTTATATTAGTGTATGGTTTTTGATAGTGAACTGAAAGAAAATGTAATTTCTCAGGTGCAAGGGCTTCAAAAAATTTTTCAGCGTCTTTGAAATGTTCCCAACTTACAAACTGCCAGTAATCCAGTCCGGCACGCTTAAGTTGTTTGTCAGTTAATTCGAAGCCCAGTTTCCCCAGCAAAATCAAATGACATGTTGCTGCTGCACAAAGCCGGGCAATATTTCCGGTATTAGGTGGAATTTGCGGTTCGTAAAGAACAATATTAAGTGGTGGTTTTTTGTGCAGTCTCATCTCGGATAATCCATATATTCCGGAACTAATCTATCTTGGACAGTATATCAGAATAACTAAAGTATTTTTTTATTTGAAATTTGTATAATGAAGCTCAGTATGCAGTACTTAAATCATGTTTTCAAGACTTGCATGAAGACCTTTGGCTGAGTAATTTAGTAACAAAACATACCAAGAACTTCATTCATTCAATTTAGTTATAAGAAATTTTTTTCGCATGAACACCTCAATTCTTGCTAGTGACTACAAGGATTTCCCTTACTGGTGGGACCGCACTCCACGACCAGTACTAGATGAAATTGAGCTCCCCGAAAAGGTGGAAGTGGCCATCATCGGCTCCGGCTACACCGGATTGCATGCAGCTCTCCAAACTGCACGTAACGGACGGGAGACACTCGTTCTTGAAGCACAGGAGGCTGGATGGGGAGGAAGTTCCCGCAATGGAGGACAAGTCAGCACAAGCATCAAGCTCAACTTAACGGAGTTATCCCGACGTTTTGGCCCGGAGAAGGCGCGGGTGATTTTGCAGGAAGGGGTAAACGCTCTGGAGTGGGTGGGGCGTTTCGTCCGTGAGGAAGGTATTGACTGCGACTTTGCACAGGTTGGGCGTTTTAACGGCGCCCACACGCCCCGGCAATTCCAGCGAATGAAGAGTCACCTTGAGCAGCGTCCGGAAGATTTTGACTCCGGGGTGTATCTTGTCCCCCCTGCAGAGCAGTCCGGGGAAATCGGCAGTAATTGTTATCATGGCGGACTGGTGTATCCGCACCATGCTTCACTGGACCCGGCCCGTTACCATCAGGGACTGCTCGATCGTGCGCTGGCCAGCGGAGTGAAGATTAAGGATCGGTGTGCGGTAAGCAGGATCGAGCGGCAGGGAAATGGATTTTTGCTTTACACGGATTCCGGAACTGTGCAGGCCAAAGACGTGGTTGTGGGCACCAGCGGCTACACTGGATCGGTTACACCATGGCAGCAGCGGCGTGTGATTCCAATTGGCAGCTACATCATTGCCACAGAGGAACTGGAAGAGAGCCTGGTGGATCAGTTGATCCCGAAAAACCGGGTGATTACTGACACCCGCAAGCTGGTGGTTTATTACAGGGCCTCTCCGGACCGCAAGCGTATTCTGTTTGGAGGGAGGGTTTCTCTGAATGAAACCGATCCCAACAAATCCGTTGCGCCTCTGCATTCCGGACTGATCCTGATATTTCCTCAATTGACAGACACAAAGGTCACACACTCGTGGATGGGATTTGTGGGATACACATTTGACCATATGCCGCACACAGGAATCCGGGACGGAGTACACTACGCCATGGGATACTGTGGTTCAGGGATTTCGCTGTCCAGCTACTTTGGAGCAAAGCTTGGACAGAAACTGGCAGGACTTCCGGAAGGCAGGACCTCTTTTGATGATCTGCCGCTCCCCACTCGTCCAATGTACTCGGGGAATCCCTGGTTTCTCGCCCCCTCAATTCTTTATTACCAACTCCGCGACCGCTTTTTCAGTTGAACACGTAACGGTCGCATTAGAATGGAAGGGGTGATTTGATTTACAAAAAATGCTGTTGATTGGTGTCGATGTAATTAAAAAACAGAATGCTTCTCTGAATTTTGGGTTTTTTCTTTGGCTTTGCTATTCCATTGCCAACTCAATCAGGCGGTCCAGCAGTTCCGGATAAGGCAAGCCTGATGCTTCCCACAGTTTTGGGTACATGCTGATGTTTGTGAATCCGGGAAGGGTGTTGATTTCGTTGAGGATGAAAGAATTATCCTGGAGAAGGAAGAAATCAATTCTTGCCATGCCGCGGCATTCCGTCAACTGAAAGGCGTCAACCGCTGCCTTCCGGATTTTCTGTGAAACCTCCAGATCCATTTCTGCTGGAACTATCAGGTCGGCCCCGTCTTTATCAACGTACTTTGCCTCATACGAATAAAACTCGTGCGTGGGGGCAATTTCACCTAAAACAGCTGCTGCTTCCGGAGAATCATTGCCAAGCACAGAGCATTCGATTTCACGTCCGGAAACTGCTTCTTCAACCAGCACCTTGCGGTCCGCAGCAAAGGCCTGCCTCAATGCTTCTTCAAATTCTTCAGCTGTTCTGACTTTGGACACGCCGAGCGAAGAACCCTCCCTACAGGGTTTGACGAATAAAGTTTCTCCTAACTCACTAACCGCTTTTTCAAAAGCCAAATCTTCCGGTTTGCGCAGCAGTCTGTATTTAGTAACAGGAATACCGTGTTCTCTTAGCAGACGTTTAGTGACATCCTTGTCCATGCAAATTGCCGAGCCGTAAACATCCGCACCAACATAAGGTTTTCCAAATAATTCAAGCAGTCCCTGCAATGCTCCGTCTTCACCAAGTTTTCCATGAGTGATAGGAAAAAAAACATCAACTTCAGCCAGATTAACTGTTGACTGTTCTATCTCTGCTAGGTTCCTTTGCGGAAGCCTGGCAGGCAAGTTAGTTTCAAAACTGACTTTACGCACATCTTCCACATTTTTTAAAAAACTTTGATCATTGCCTAAAAACCATCCCCCGTTTTTGTCAATGCCGATCAGCAACACATTGTATTTTTCACGGCTCAATGCCGCCTGTATGTTAAATGCTGAAATCAGCGACACTTCATGTTCTCCGCTGGTTCCTCCGCAAATGAGGCCGATTGTGATTTTCCCGGACATTTTACTCTGCCTGCTGTGCTGAAGCCTTGACCCTGATATGCAGTTCATCCAGCTGTTCACTGTCCACAGCTGATGGAGCATCTGTCATTAAACAGCCTGCTTTCTGGGTTTTGGGGAATGCAATCACATCACGGATAGATTCTGTTTTAAGCAGAAACATCATTATCCTGTCAAATCCGAGTGCGATGCCCCCATGAGGAGGTGCACCATATGAAAGCGCTTCCATCAAAAATCCAAACTTGCTTTCAATTTCTTCGCTGGACAAATTCAACAGACTGAACACTTTATGCTGAATATCTTTGCGATGAATCCGAATACTTCCACCGCCTAATTCCACACCGTTCAGTACCACGTCATAAGCACGGGAACGAATTTTTTCCGGTGAGTCATCTCCGTATTTCTCCAGATCATCAATGTCAGGCATGGTGAAAGGATGATGGCTTGAGGAATAACTTTTCTCATCTTCACTGTACTCAAACAACGGGAAATCTGTCACCCATGTAAAACGAAAGTCGTTTTCGTTAATCAGGCCCCGGCTGCGTGCAATTTCCTTGCGTAAATTTCCAAGAGTGTCATACACAATTTTTTTCTTATCAGCACAAAACAGCACCAAATCCCCTTGCTTTAAACCTACTCTCTCTTGAAGCGCATTTTTTTGCTCATCCGTGAAAAATTTGCTGATTGGTGACTGCCAACCGTCCTGGTTACGTTTAATCCAGGCCATGCCTTTGGCGCCGTATATTTTTGAAAACTCAGTCAAGTCATCCAGTTCCTTGCGGGAAAATTCTGCTCCACCCGGAACACATATCGCTTTGACCATTCCTCCTTTATCTACCACTTCTTTGAAAACACGCAGTTCGCACTCTGAAGCAATGTCTGAAATATCCTTGAGCTTCAACTCAAATCTAATGTCCGGAGCATCTGAACCATAGGCTTCCATAGCCTGTTGATAGGTCAGGCGAGGAAAGGGTTTTTCAATCTCCAAGCCCATTATTTCCTTGAACAATTCAGCCATCAAGCCCTCGGTCAGCTCAAAAATTTCTTCGGGATCAGTAAAACTTAATTCAAGATCAATTTGTGTAAATTCAGGTTGCCGGTTTCCGCGTAAATCCTCATCACGAAAACAGCGGGCTAGCTGCATATAGCGGTCATAACCACTGATCATCAGCAGCTGCTTAAACAGCTGAGGTGATTGCGGTAAAGCGTAAAACAAGCCCGGATTGACTCTTGATGGTACCAAATAATCACGCGCCCCTTCCGGAGTTGATTTGGTCAGAATTGGAGTTTCAATTTCAAAAAAACGATGACTGACAAAATAGTTCCGGACTATTTGCAATGCCCTGGAGCGCAGCATTAAATTGTTTTGCAGATCAGCATCACGCAAATCAAGGAAACGATGAGTCAGCCTCAATTTTTCATCTACATTTTCACGATTTTCCAGAACATACGGCGGCGTTTTAGACTGGTTCAAGATGTCTAATTTTTCTACCAGGATTTCAATCTGACCTGTGGGCAGCTTTGGATTCACGTTTCCTTCCAGGCGGTGCTCGACCTTGCCTTGTACGGCAAGTACATATTCCCCGCGAATTGTGTCTGCCAGATTATGCGCGGATTCGCTGATTTCCATTTTGAAAACAACCTGTGTGATTCCTATATAATCCCGTAAATCAACAAATATCACACCGCCGTGGTCACGCCTGGTTTGACACCAGCCCATCAAAATAACTTCCTGCCCTATATTCTCTTCTCGCAAATCTCCGCAAAAATGCGTTCTTTTCCACTCCATTTTGTTAAATCTATAATTATTTCTTACTGAATTGTTATTTATAAAATTGCATTTTAAGCTACCACAGGTTTTATCCAATCAACAGAAATATATGCTTTAGAAAGCATTTTCCGGGATAGCATTACAAATTGTATAATATCACCGGAATTCACAGGGATAACTTATAGGTTTCAGACTTATTCAGACAAAATGGAACACGTGATAATGTGTCCCATGAATACAGTCCGCATGGCCACTGTTAATCTTTTTATGGAGAAATGGAGGGAATGGACTGAAGTAATCAAACCTGCATACGCATCACTTCTTCATAAGCGCTTACAAGTTTGTTACGGATCTGCAGCATTAAACGCATAGAGAGGTCTGCTTTTTCCAGGGCAAGCATGGTTCCATGAATATCTTTATTATCTGTAACCAACAACTCAATCTGTTTTGCTTCCGCGTTCAATTGCTGCTGATTAACATCCTGAAGAAGCTTTTCAAATGTCCTGCTTAAATTGCCATTATCAAGGGCTTGTTTTTGATCTTCAATCCCAGTCTTCAGCCCAGGAACATGAGGAGCAATCGATGGCAGTTTTATATTCATAATTAATTACCTTTAACTATTTTTTTGGTGTGCGGTATTTTCTACAGAACTATCAATGAAAATCTTCAGACATTACGTCCCATATTGAGAGCAGACTCTGCCATATTCTTAGTTGCTTTAAATGCAGCAGTATTTGCTTCATAGGAACGTGATGCTTCCATCAAACTGACCATTTCTTCCATCATATTTACGTTCGGCATGGCCACATAGCCCTCTTCATTTGCGTCCGGATGCCCTGGTTCATAACGTAAAATTGGTGCTCTGTTGTCCTGCGATATCCCCACCACCTTGACTTCTGTAGCGGTGTCCAAAGAGCGTTCCTGAGATCGCAATTCTTCTTCAAAGGTACGGTCATTGGAAACTGCCGCAAGAGTAACAATTCGCCTGCGATACGGACCACCCTCAGGAGTACGTGTTGTATTTGCATTGGCAATGTTTTCGGAAATGGTGTTTACACGATGCCTTTGTGCTGCCATTCCGGAAACACTGACATTAAAAGAAGAAATAAAACTCATCCGCGCCCTTCTGTTATTGCTGTTTTAAGCATCCGGAACTGGTGTGTCAGCATCCGTATGCTTGCATTATACATCAATTGGTTTTCTGCCATTTTTGCCATTTCGCGATCTAAATCAGGATAAGGTGAAGCACTGTGAATACGCTGCCCTTCTACAAGTTCAAGAGGAGGCGTGTTGCGGCCATCAAAGTGTCTTGCATCAGTTGTCTTGAGCAGCCCCGGTTCCTCTGCGTGAAGCGCCTTCTCCAGACTTTTCTCAAAAACCATGTCCTCAGCTTTAAAACCGGGAGTGTCCTTGTTGGCAATATTGGAAGTAAGCAGATCCTGACGCTTTGTGCGTAAATCAAGGGTCTTATGCAATAATGTGAAAATGCTGCTGTCAAACATTCCTAAACTGAAATCACTAATGGTGAACTGTTATTACAAAAAACATTGTAATGAAGATGCAATCTCAGGGCCACTTGAGGTATGGATGCCATAGTCGTAATCATTGTGATATGCTTGCATTTTTCCTGATTCAGCTTATGATTAACAACCAAAGAATCAGTCAAGAGAAATGATAGACAAAAAACAATCACAAATCTGGGGAAGTCACCTCAACAAGCAGCCTAATGAACAAAATGTGCTTTTTTGTGCAGGACGTGATGTGCAGGAATTACCAATGGCTGATCACATACTGCTTCCTTATGATATCTGGACCAACCGTGCCCACTGCATAATGCTGCACAAGCAGGGAATTATTACTGACGAGCACCTGCAAAGCATTTTGGCCGGCCTTAACCAGCTAGAAAAACATGTTGATGAAGGTAATTTCTTGCTTGATCCAAACAAGGAAGATGTACACATCAATGTCGAGTCTTTTGTGACTGAACAGCAAGGTACAGACGCAGGAGGCAGGATGCATATCGGCAGAAGCAGAAATGATCAATCGGCCTGTGACATGCGGCTGTATCTGCGAAGCACATGTTTAAACATGTTTTTTTCAGTGAAAAATATGGCATCTGCTTTATTGGTTCAGGCAGAAAAAAACGCAGAGAGTGTTATGCCCGGATTCACACACTGCCAGCCGGCAATGGTTACATCATGGGGTCACTGGCTTTGTGCTTATGCTCAGGGACTTTGCAGAGATCTGGAACGATTATCTTTTTCACTTTCTCTTATCAATCGCAATCCACTGGGCGCTGCCGCTGCTTTCGGGACATCATGGCCTATTGACCGAGTATTAACTACGAAGCTGCTTGCTTTTGAAAAGATAGAAACCAACACACTGGATTGTATTGTTGCACGCTGGGAAAACGAGGCTCAGCTCGCCCAAGCAATAACTATGCTGATGAATCATCTCAGCATCATTGCACAGGATCTTATTTTTTTGAGTCATCCTTACGCTGGGATGATCCGGATTGATGATGATTATGTAACCGGTTCCTCTATCATGCCGCAGAAGAAAAATCCGGATTTTGCTGAAGTAATTAAATCCAAAGCATCACTTGCGCAGGGAATGTTGTCCGGTTTGCTTGGTATCCAAAAGGGGGGTATGAGCGGCTATAACCGAGACTCACAAGTAAGCAAATATCTGATCATGGATCTTGTTCGGGAATGTGAATCAGCTCCGTATATTTTACAAGGCGTATTTGAAAGTTTGACTGCGAACACTAAAAAGATGAAGGAATTATCCGAAACAGATTTTATGAATTCAACAGACATTGCAGATCATCTGGCCCGCAAGCTTAATCTACCCTTTCGAGAGTGTTACCATCTCATTGCTCAAAGTGTAAAACTTTCTGCCCCTGAAACAACAATTACCACACCAGCATTGAAGCAAACATTGGAAGAATCTGGGTATTCAGCTGAAATAGTCGATGATCTGACTGAGCTGCAGAATCCACTGAAACTGTTAGATCAAAGACAGCACCAGGGCAGTCCATCACCGGAACAAACAATGCTTCAAGTAAAACAGCTTAATGAACAACTTGACACACTTTCAACTCCGCTTGTAGATCTGGAAAAAAGTATTCTGGAAGCCCAGGAGAGTTGTAAAAATTATGAAGTCTGACCGGTTTCAAATTGGTGTGATCGGGGCTGGTGCATGGGGAACAGCTCTAGCCAGACACCTTGCTAATAAAAACTTTTCTGTCCGGATATGGTGCAACGAAATTGAGACAGCTGAGGATATCACCAGGAATCACGTCAATACAGATTTTTTACCGGACATCCGGCTTCCGGAAACAATTAACGCCACAACCGATTTACCTGAAGTTGTCCGGAATACCCAAATTCTGGTAGCGGCGCCGCCTTCGCATTTTACCCGTGAAATTGCCAAAATAATTAAACCTGAATTCACATCTGAACATATCCTGGTCATTCTCACAAAAGGAATAGAGCAACATTCATTAGCACTGATGAGTGAAATTTACCATGAAGAACTTGGCAATATTTCCAAACTGGCTGTAATGTCAGGCCCAACTTTCGCGCAAGAAGTGGCGCTGGATTTACCTTCAGCGGCAGTATTGGCTTGTGAGGACGAAATAACAGGAAACATTCTTCAGAAATATATTCATTCCGAGCGCTTTCGTCTTTATAGAAGTACCGATCTAATTGGCGTGCAGCTGGGAGGAGCCATAAAGAATGTGATTGCAATTGCTTCTGGAATTGCGGACGGAATGCAGCTGGGGCTTAATGCCCGTGCTGCTTTGATTTGCAGAGGTGTTGCGGAAATGACACGGCTAGGTTCGGCAATGGGCGGGGCCCATGAAACTTTTGTGGGATTGTCAGGAATAGGTGATTTGATACTGACTGCTACAGGTCAACTCTCACGCAACCATACACTTGGAGAAAAACTGGGGAAGGGACTGCCCCTTGATAAATGCATGCCTCCAGGAGGTGCTGTCGCTGAAGGAGTACGTAACGCTGTTTCTATTAAAGAGTTAGCGCAGCGTCACCAGATTGAAATGCCGCTATGCACCGCCGTTTATCAAGTTTTACATGAAGGAATTACTTGTACACAGGCTTTGCAGCAGCTTCTGGAACGTGATCGCCCAAATGAAGAATTAAGTATCGCTGATATTTCAAAATTGTAAATTATTAATATTTACTTGTCTGATGAAAAGTATTTTTTCTACTATGAACTGGAATCGGGTTTTCATATATCTTCTGTTCATAAGCAGCACCTTCAGCATTGCAGGAACTGAAGCTTCAATAGCAATGTTATATTTGCTGGCGTTGATCAGATGGATATGGTATCGCCCCTTGACCCAGCTTGAAAATCCTTTTTTATGGGTAACATTATTTTTTATGGCTGCCTCAGTACTTTCAGGACTTCTGAATGATTATGAAACAGATCACTTGATGGCTCTACGTGATAATTGGAGGCTGCTGCTGCCTTTGCTGCTAGCGGGAATTTTGTCTGAAGTCAATGAAGAACAGTTGATCTGGGTTTTCTTTGGATTTGTTTTTTTTATTGCAGTGTATGGAATCATCCAGTATTTCACCGGTGTTGACTGGCTTCGGCAGGACGGACAGGAAATGACTACTCAGTACATGCCAGGATCCTCCGCAGAAAATGCCGTTTTTCACGGCAAGGGTAATTTCTCACACCATCTTACTTATGGCGGATTTTTATTAATTGCATTCCCACTTTTCGCTTCACTGCTTTTTTGCAAAGACTGGAATCCTTTCAGCAGGATTATAACAGCTATAATCGCCATTGTTGTTCTGTTCGGAATTGGTGCTTCTCTGGGACGCAGTATTTGGCTGGGAACTGCAGCAGCAATCGCGGTTTTGCTTTTCCGTCTGTCCCCGAAACTTATGCTGTCGCTTACAATTGTAATGATCGCCGGAGGCACATATTTTTACTCACAATTAAATGATTCCCAAATTCAAAACAGTGTCCCTACTAATAGACTGGAAGCACTGGAACAGCGCTTTATCAGCGGCTTCATGCTTAAATCTAATCAGGACCGCATTTTGATGTGGGAAACTGGGATAGCAGCAATTAAAGATCATTTCTGGCTGGGGATTGGTTATGACAATGATGCGGTAATAATGCCTGATTACAGGGAAAAGATAAGTAAGAGTACCGGTCATCGATTCCATAACAAAGCTGGCATAGGAGTACACAATATCTATCTGCAGACCTGGGTGAATTTTGGACTGTTTGGCATCCTGGGATACATGGGAATTCTGGCAGTATTTTTATTTCAGACAATCAGGGGGCTTTTAAAAACAACTGCTTACACTTATGAAAATTCAATTCTTTGGGCAGGATTGGCAGGTGTATGCGGGTTTATGATTGCAGGTTTTTTTGAAAACAATTTCCGTGATGGAGAGGTTCAGGCAATGCTGCTGATTTTGATGGGTTTATGCTTTCATCAAATACAAAAAAAGAAAGACCGGATTTTTAAGTCTTGATGAATCTGTCAAATCTGAATGAGTTGCTGATAGCAATGCCGATAGAACCTTATTTTTCCATACCTGCCCGCCATTCCTGCCAGTTGAGGTAAGCAGTCGCGCCAATAGTGGCAAACGGTTCCGGAGGCAGTTTGGTGGGTTGGGATTCATTGAGATAATCTTCAATAAAACGATTATCATGTCCGGAAGCATACTCCGCTGCCAGCATCCCTGCGAGGGTGCCTTTGGACGCTCCAAGTCCGTTTTGACAGCAGGCCGCAAACAGCCCATTTTCAATTTCGCCGAATACAGGAACACCGTTCCTGCTAAGACATAATCGCCCGCCCCAACGATACTCCATCTCGACATCCTTAAGCATCGGGAAACGTCGCTGAAAACTGCGATTGTGATCCACCACGGCACGTTGAATATCACTCTCGGAAGCTTCCAATGAAGCAGAGAAATGAAACTTGTTACGCATAAGAATGCGATGACCACCGACTCCACAAATTTTGCGCACGGAGGAGCCGAATGGATTGGCAGGCGCAGCCCCCCAGCTTGGCTCTCCTCCAAGTTTTTGAACCTCATTTTCAGTTAATTCCCGGGTCATTGAGGCATAAAGGAAGATATGCATCAACCGCCGTTTGAGAAAGCCAAAACTCTGAAGATGCCCGTTGACACTGAGAATTACTTTTGGTGCAGTCACCGAGCCTTTCGGTGTAATGGTCTTCCAGGCACCGTCAGTCCGTTCAAGTGAAACCACAGGGGTATTTTCATGAATGTCAATATTTCCTGAAAGTCCTTCAGCAAACCCTCGAATATATGCCGCTGACTGTATAGTGATCGTTTTGGGAGTCAGCAGTCCACTCAGATAGTAATCACTTCCGGTAATTCGTTTCATTTCTTCCGCGTCAAGCCAGGTTGAATCTTCTCCCATGGCCTTCAGATGCTCCATGTACTCGCGGTTGTGTATGTCACCGGACTCACTGGCCGCCGCATTAATTTTTCCACAGGGGTTAAAGACTTCTTTGGAAAAACCGTACTCCTCTGCTGCTTCAGCTGCAAAGGATAGCGCGTAGCGATTTTTCTGTGTTTGGAGAACATCTCGTTCCACTGCCCCGACATAGTTGTCCGTGCTGATGTCGTGGGGCAGATCAATCATAAAGCCGGAGTTACGCCCGGAACTGCCTTCACCGATGCGGAGTGAATCCAGCAGTACAATGCGCTCGTTCTGCCGGAGCTGCTGAAGTCTCTGTGCCGCAGCCAATCCAGCAAACCCTCCGCCGATCACCAGCCAGTCGGCGGTGATGTCATTCTCCAAAACAACTGGCGGTTTTGGTTCAGGTAAAATCGCGTACCAACCAGAAACTCCCGGATTACCGTGACGGATGTTGCTGACATTAATTGATTTTGGCATTACTCTTCGAATCGCACTAGTTTTTTATGCTCGTTGTGGAGAAAGATTTTTCTTCCCGACTCTTGATGCGGTATCCTGTGTGGATGAAAAATCTTTCGCCCCTGCCATCATTCCACCAGCTCTCCAGAGGAACGGTCGGAGAGGTCAACCCAAATAGTCTTGAGTTCGGTGTACTGGTCATGGGCGTGGATGGAGTTGTCTCGTCCGCCGAATCCTGACTGCTTGTAACCTCCAAAAGGGGTGGAGATATCTCCTTCGCCGTAGCAGTTCACTGTGACTGTTCCGGCACGTAGGGTACGCGCGGCACGGAGGGCGCGTTTGGCGTTTCCGGAAAATACTGAGGCGGTAAGGCCATAGTCTGTATCGTTTGCCAAGACGATTGCTGCGTCATTGCTTTTGACAGTAAGAACAGTCAAAACCGGACCAAAAATTTCCTCTCTGGCAATTGAGGTATTTTCGGAAACACCATCAAATATCGTTGGCTCAACATAAATTCCCTCAACTGTGGTTCCCCCCAAAATGAGTTTTGCCTTTTCCGTTTTGCCTTTCTTCAAATAGGAACATACCTTCTTAAAGTGCTCCTGATCCACGAGTGCCCCAAGCTGGTTAACTGGATTTAGCGGCTCACCCGTACGCCACTCACCGGCACGTGCCAGCACATGCTCCATTAGCGGTTGCTTAACTGACTCGTGGACAATCAGCCGTGAGGCAGCCGAGCAGTTTTCACCCATGTTCCAGAATGCACCTGTGACCACATGTTCCGCTATTAAGTCCAATTCCTCCGCGTCATCGAAAACCACGAAAGGATTTTTCCCTCCGCATTCCAGCACAACCTTCTTGAGATTGGAATCCGCGGCGTAACGAAGGAAGCGCCTCCCTGTTTCGGTGGATCCGGTAAAACTGATCATGTCCACATCCTTGTGCCGTCCCAGTGGTTCTCCGACTTCCGGGCCGAAGCCTGTAAGTACATTCAGCACCCCTGCAGGAACTCCTGCAACCATCGCCAATTCAGCAACACGCAGAGCGGTCAGGGATGTTTGCTCGGCAGGCTTAACAATCACTGAATTCCCGGCGGCGAGTGCTGGGCCGATCTTCCAGGCCATCATCAGCATCGGGAAGTTCCACGGAAGAACCGTACCAACCACACCAATCGGCTCACGGCTGATGACAGCCATAGCGTCCTCTCCTACCGGTGCGGTTTGGTCATAGAGCTTGTCAATCAGCTCTGCATGCCACTTGAGGGTGCGGATTGTTTCAGGAACATCTATGCTTTCACAGTCACGGATGGGCTTGCCGCTGTCCAGGCTTTCCATCACAGCAAGCTCGCGCCTGTTCCGGGTAATCAGCTTGCAGAGACGGATTAACACCTCCTTGCGTTCGCTGGGATGCAGACAGCGCCAACGTCCGTCGTCAAATGCTTCCCGCGCTTTTTGCACTGCAAAGTCCACATCTTCAGAACCACATGCCGAGACTTCGGCGAGTGTTTCTCCGGTTGCAGGATTGAGCGTAGGGAAGGTCTTTCCGGATTTCGCCGTCCGAAAGGAACCATCAATAAAACTTGTGTCCGGAAAGTTGAGATTTTTTGCGAGTGCAATATATTCTTCGTGGGTCAACAAGTCAGACATTTTAACCTTCTTCTAATATGGTGGTAATAGTGGTTTTAAGGGTGTTAATCACCTGTTCAAGTTCACGCTTTTCGTCTTTGGTAAGGGGTCTTAGCGGGGCACGAGGTGGTCCGGTTCTCAACCCGGCAAGTTCGCAGCCGTACTTGACACTTTGCACAAATTTTCCCCCCTGCTCCAGGACACGCATCAAAGGCAGCAATGCAGACATAATTCTTCGTCCCTTGGTGTAATCACCTTCAATTGCGCAGGCTTCATAGAGCGCGTTGTGTTCCTTTGGCAGGAAGTTGGAGCCGGCGCAAACCCAGCATCTGGCACCCCACGCAAAGAACTCCAGAGCCTGGTCATCCATGCCACAGGCAAGTCCGATGTGAGGAAAATCCCGTGCCAGCAGGTGAACTCGGTTGATATCACCAGAGCTTTCTTTTATGCCACAGAAATTTTTGGAACGTCCTACCCGACTTAAATACTCTTCTCCCATGTTGGCTCCGGTTCGTCCGGGATAATTGTACAGCATGATCGGCAGGTTGGCTGCCCTGTCAATCTGGAGTGCGTGCATGGCGTTTTCCAAGTCTGTCGGTACCGCATACGG
>LUMD01000310.1_pt2 | contig 24124 bp, 25 predicted proteins | sample 729651 | NCBI WGS metagenome assembly LUMD01 (sample SAMN03860272, study PRJNA289734) | marine metagenome | biome: seawater column; feature: ocean; material: water; isolation source: Red Sea water column Station 34 - depth 258m | place: Saudi Arabia: Red Sea | collected 2011-10-15 | depth 258 m | reverse complement strand
GGTGAGCGCATTTTTGGAGGGTGCGTACTGATGAACATCAGCAAGGCCCATATAAACTTCGCTTTGTTCACCCAACAGCTTCTGATGGTAAGGAATGTTGAAAACTGGCATCGCAAGTGCCAGACCCGCTTTTTCCAGCTTGTCGGCAGCGCCTGACCACCAGACGCCGTGACCACCAATCAAAATCGGCCGCTGTGCTGCGCGGACCTTGTCCAGGATGACCTCAAGGTCATCCGGACGGGGCCATGCCCGCGCTGGCGGCAGTGGTGCCCGGTTGAACGGCCGTTCTGACTGGCCGGCTTGCGCCTCATATGAGGAGAACATGATGTCTACCGGAATACTCAGATGCACAGGACCGGGGTAACCACTTAGCGCTATTTTGTAAGCGCGATCCACAAATTCGAACATTCGTGTCCCGTCAGTGACTGACGCACTGTATTTGGTCAACGGTGCTGCAATAGACACGTCATCGATCTCTTTGAACCCTCCGCTGCCTTCGCGCTTGAGGGTGCTGGAACCGGTAACAAAAATAACTGGTGATCGCTCGCCCCAGGCCTCCATTATTGCAGGCACGGCGTTGGCAAAACCTTCCGGTCCGACCAGACAGACGGTAGGCTTGCGGGTGATCCGTGTGTTCGCATCAGCCAAGTGCCCGGCAATCTGCTCGTGGGGGGTATTGATCACCGGTATCCCACACTCGATCAAACCTTCCAGAGCGGGATTACAGAACCCACCACTCAAAGTAAATACCCGTGTGATGCCCTTCTCACGCAGTGCACGGGCAAGCAGCATACCGCCTCGTACCTTCATGTAGATCTCTCCAAATAATTCATCCTATTCAGTACTTGCCGGACCCACAGCACCGGGTTCACACCAACACATTCTGGTCGAGATGAGAAACGTCTGTACAGCCGATCTGCGCCATTGCCAGAAGCATCTCGTTCTTCAGCATATCAACGAGACGGAACACGCCGCGCTGGCCGTCTGCACCCGACGCATAAAGAAACGGCCGGCCAAGCATGACAAAATCTGCCCCTAGAGCCAGTGCCTTGATGATGCCCTCACCATTGCGTAGTCCGCTGTCGAATATCAGCGGGTAGTCAGCACCAACGGCCTGTCTGATCTCAGGCAACATATCGATTGCCGCTGGTGCGGCATCGAGCTGTCGGCCGCCATGATTGGAGACATAGACGGCATCGACACCGGCATCCCGTATCCTGACGGCGTCATCTGTTGACAACACACCCTTTAGGATCAACTTTCCCGGCCACCGCTCGCGCAACTGGTCCAGGAACTGCCAGTCTATATGACCGCGAATCTCATTCCGGGTGAACGTCAGTTTATTACCCTTGTTACCAGTGGACACAACATTGGCCGGCTTCGGCACACCATTGACGAGCGTGTGAAACACCCACTGCGGATGAACCGCAAAATCTACAAACTGCCTCGGTCGCATTCGAAATGGCGCCTCAAACCCCTGGCGCTGTTCACGTGGGCGGGCAGACACAACCGGCACATCAACAGTCAGCAATAAATACTCGTACCCCGTATCCTCTGCCCGCTGAACAAGATCCATTGCATCATCAACTGAAGGCCCCACGTACAACTGGAACCATCCGTTACCAGAAGCTCTTTTGCCCATGTCCTCAATGCTGCTTGAACCGAATGTGGACAAACACACCGGTATGTCATGATCCACAGCCGCTGATGCAAACACTTTATCAGTATGCGGCCAGGCCAGATTACACATACCCATGGGGGCTATCCCGAAAGGCAGTCCCCAGGTTCGACCCAGAAAATTTTTTGCCAGTTCTCGTTGCCGGATATCGACGAGAACACGCGGCAGCAGGCGAACCTGCTCGATCACTTCTCGGTTCAGGTGACTTGATGTCTCGAATCCTGCAGCCCCGTCGACATAGTCAAAAATAACCCGTGGCATCCGCTGCTGTGCAGCAAGACGAAAATCGTCTACACGATAGTATTTTCTAGGCATTAGTTTCCCGCGCTGGCAGATTATTCAAAACAAAACCACAGGTTGCGGGGGCTAGACTTTACAGAACCATGTGATTGGCGTCATTTACTTTAACCTGGAACTTGCCATCTGCATGGTGCACCACTTCAGTTCTGCCAAGATAAACACCAACGCCCGTTAGCAAACACCTGCCAGCAGTCGTATGTTGCTATTAAATCCCTGTGAATTTGCCTGAATCTAGGCCGAATAATAGGAGAATAAATCAAGTAGTCGACCAGAAAGTCAGAAATACGACGCACAGCCCCCGTCTACAGTCAACACCTGACCTGTCACGTAGGCGGCCTCTTCGGAGCACAGAAAAACGGCTGCGCCCGCTATCTCGTGAGGTTCACCCCAACGGCCCAAGGCCGTGCGACTGAACAGTTTTTGAGAAAGATCCTCATCGGCAACCATGGCCGCATTGGTTTCGGTCGCAAAAAAACCAGGGGCCAATGCATTAACAGTAATCCCATCTGGACCGAGTGCAGCGGCAAGCGTACGGGTCAATGACTCAAGCGCACCCTTGGATGAGGCATAAGACGGGCTCAGTTTCAATCCCACGGCCGAACCCAATGCACTCATATTAACAATACGTCCCCATTGTCGGGCGCGCATCAGTTCCACTGCCTCCCGGCAAAGAAGAAATGCAGAGGTCAGGTTGACCTGCAACAGTGCCTGAAAATCGGGACCGTCAATTTCCTCGATAGGCCTGCGATCACGCAGGCCGACATTGTTAATCAGGATATCCAGCCTGTTGTGTTCACTGGCAATTGCGGATAGTGCCGTTGCGCGTGCAGAATCGACCGACACATCAAACACCAACTCCTGCGCGCTGCCACCCAAAGACTTGATCACCGACACGGCATTTGCCACATGGTCTTCGTCCCGGCCATTTACTAGAACATGAGCCCCGGCCCTGGTGAGCCCTTTAGCCATTTCAAACCCCAATCCCTGGGCACTCCCAGTTACCAGTGCAACCCGACCAGTTAAGTCAAACATAGATTCCATTTATTTCCCTTACATGACTGAACACAGTCGTAACGCATCCAGGGTCGCAGCAGCGATATTCCGACTTGCCACTGCATCACCGATGCGGTGCAGTTCGAACGTAGTATCTGCCGTTGTACCCGCAACCTGTGACGATCCCGACAAAAGTGCATCGATATCCGTGACCCCGTCATTAATCGAGTCTGGCCGCAATTGCTGGTAAAGCTCATCGACAGGCTGTGTGCCGACTTCCACAACCACCTGTTCTGTGTAGCGTATAGTTTCGCTCCCATTGAGCTCACAGGTAAAACAAACTCGCAAACCTTCATCTTCCCGCGATACTGAGGTCAGTCGATGGTCGAAAAGTGTATCTACCCCTTGTTCGAAAATTTGCCTGCGCCACACCACCCGTTCCGAGTAGACCAGTTCCGGCGCCAGTAACCCGTCAATACCCACCAACGTAGCCACATGGCCTGCCGATGTGACCTTCTCTGCACATAAAGGGCCTATATGCCGCCCGGTGCCATCATAAACAATGACATCGTTCTCAATTGGAACTTGTCCTGTGAGCAAATCCCAGCTGGTGGTGCACAATTCACCACCTTCGAGAAAATCTATATCTGGGATACCCCCGGTCGCAATAATGACCACATCAGGCCTCTGTGCCATCACCTCTTTAACGCCTGCCGATGTATTCAGCCGAAGACCAACCTGGCCACCGAGCTGGTTTGAGGCCTCGAAAAGGATGACCTGGTGACCGCGTTCCGCGGACACCCGCGCAGCTTCAAGGCCGGCTGGACCTGCACCGACCACAACAACACGACGGCTCCCTTCTACACCGGGCGTGATCACCTGCGGCAGTTTGAGTTCTCGACCCGTTGCCGGATTGTGCAGGCATGTCGGTCGATTAGCAGACATACAATGGGTCGCACCGACACACGGACGTATGCGATCTTCCTGCCCGGCCACGAGTTTGTTTACGATCTGAGGGTCGGCAATGTGCGCCCGTGTCATAGCGACCATGTCCAGTAGATTCTCACTGATCGCATAGCGAGCAGTGGCAATATCGGTGATTCGAGCCGCGTGAAACACCGGCAGGCCCACATGTTGTTTGAATTCACCGACTCGGTTTAACCACGGTGCGCTAGGTGACGCCATTCCTGGCATGTTGTCGACCGCAAGGGCGATCTCCGTATCAACGTTTCCGTAAATTCCGTTGAAAAAATCAATCAATCCACTCGATTCGAACAGACCCGCTATCCTGAGGCAGTCCTCGAAATCGAGATGATCTCCACCTTTCTCATCGACGACAAATCGAAAACCGACGATAAAATCATCGCCAACCTGTCGACGAATTTCTTCGTATACCATCAAACCAAAACGACAGCGGTTCTCCAGGGAACCACCGAATTCATCCGCACGATGGTTGGTATAAGGAGATAAGAACTGACCGATAAGATGTCCTGAACCCAGGGTTTCTATACCGTCGAGGCCACCATCCCGACAGCGGCGGGCAGCCGCCCCATAGGCCTTGATCACCCGGTCAATGTCATGCCGATCCATGGTCTTGGGAAAACTGCGATGCAGCGTCTCGCGAATCGGTGATGGACCAATTGCCGGCAACCACTCGCCAGCATAGCATTCTGCCCGTCGCCCCAAGTGACTGATCTGACACATGAGTGCGCAACCGTGATGATGGACTTTGGCGGCGAACTGCTCGAACAATGGAATTATCGCGTCGGTACTCACGTCAACCTGACCAGAGGGCCAGAGCGAATCTGGTGCTACTGATGCTGATCCACCGAACATCGTCAATGCCAAACCGCCACGAGCCTTTTCTTCGTGATAGGCTTGGTACTTGTTCCCAGTCAAACCATTCTCATCCAGCCCACACGCATGGCTGGTGCTCATGACGCGGTTTTTCAGTGTCAAGTGTTTGAGTTTAAAAGGCTGTAGCAGTGGATCATTGCTACTGGATAGCTCATCAATCTGCATAGTTTGTCTCCACTGATCTACTGCAAGCCAATCAAGTTCTGGTCGCCGCTTAACTTAAACGTATTAGTCAATTACCTAAGATACTACCGGTGATGTCCGATTATCTCCCGTTGGTGAAACCATCACCAGCCAGAAGCTCGGGAGATCTGGCGAAGCTCAGACAATACACGCAGGGTTATACTTGACAATTATGGAATTCAAAACAGACGTTGTCATTATCGGCGCAGGTCCCAGTGGGCTTTTCCAGTGCTTTGAACTGGGGTTGTTGGGCATCGATGCTCACATCGTCGACTCGCTCCCTGTTATCGGCGGGCAGTGCAGTATGCTCTATCCTGATAAGGCGATCTATGACATTCCAGGCCTGCCTATTGTTGGCGCCCAGGAACTAATCGACCGCCTGGCCGAGCAACTCAAACCTTTTGATCCTACTTTTCATCTGGGCCACCGCGTGACCCGATTGACTCGCCTGGAAGACAACTCTTTCGAATTACACACTGAGGGGGACATCTGCTTTCAGACCCGGGCTGTGGTCATCGCTGCTGGTCTTGGTGCATTCAAACCCAGGCCTTTACGCCTTGATGGAATTGATCAATTCGAACAAACCAATCTCCACTATCATGTCGCAGATAAGCTCCACTTTAAAGGCAAGAAAGTAGTCATCCTAGGCGGAGGCGATTCAGCCCTGGACTGGGTACTGGAGTTGGCAGTTGTGGCAGAACACGTGCATATCGTCCATCGCCGAAATGAATTTCGGGCAGCACCCGCTTCGATTGCCAAAATGCATGAACTAATAGACGATCCGAATCAACCCGTCGACTGTCTGATCGGCCGTATACCGAGCTATCAATCAGACCAGGGTAAGATCACTGCTATCGATGTCGCGCCATTTGGTGACGGTGAGCCACAGCGACTTGAGCTGGATGAACTTCTCGTATTCTATGGTCTGTCGCCGGACCTTGGTCCTATCGCTAACTGGGGACTGGACATCGAACGCAAACACATCAGTGTAAATCTAGAAACGTTTCAGACCAACATACCCGGAATCTACGCTATCGGTGACATCAACACCTATCCCGGGAAAAAGAAACTTATTCTGAGCGGTTTCCACGAAGGAGCCCTGACCGCTTTTGCAATCCAGCAATATCTTGATCCCGACACGAAACACAAGCTGCAGTACACCACAACCAGTTCTGCACTCCAGAAGCGCCTGGGCGTGCAGGACACTGAAGAATGAACCCGGGGTTGATACGACGACCGGATGATCTTTATATGATCACTGGCTAGTGGTCCTACATCAACTTGCTGAAAATTCTACCCAATCGCCCCGCTCACTGTCTGAATACTGGCCGCAATAGCCCCCCGTAGCAGTGACTGAACTCAAGCCTTCAGTTGCCATCCTTCTTACCCTGGTTGTAGGTACAACAGGTGGCGCATTATTTAATTTCTGGGGACTTCCGTTACCCTGGATGTTAGGGAGTATGATTTTTGTATCTGCCTGCGCAATTCTAGGCGTACCTGTTCGTCGGTCGATGCCGCTGCGAAATATCATGATTGTTGTGCTGGGCATTCTCCTGGGTAGTTTTTTTACCCCGGGGGTCTTTAGTAACCTGCCCACCTGGGGAAGCGCGTTACTGGTAATGCTGGTATACGTCATCGTGACCACGACTGCAGCTGTCCTTATATTTCGTCGACTTGGTTATATGGATGCTACGACTGCCTATTTCTCAAGCACACCGGGTGGCCTGGGGATCATGGTAATCGCTGGAGAGGAGGCCGGTGCAGACAGTCGACTAATTCCAATTGCCCACGCAACACGAGTTTTCCTGGTTGTCTTTTCAATCCCGCTGTACTTTGTTACTGTCGTCGGTGTTGAAGCACCTGGTATTTCTACCTTTTCTGCTTCAGCAACATCGTATCCTGACTTCCAAGAATTTATTCTCCTTGCGTGTTGCGGATTGATAGGCTTCTGGCTGGCGAGCCGTATTGATCTTGCTTTCGGCCGACTGCTTATTCCCATGGCCTTATCTGGGGTCGTCTACTATCTTGACCTGGTAACCACCCCATTGCCAACTCCTTTAATCACTGTCGCCCAAGTCGTCATTGGCTCTGCCATTGGGGCACAGTTTCGGGGCATGCGTCTGATAAGCATGTTTCGTCCCGCGATAGCCGCGGTAGTTGCAACGGCTATCATGCTGTCAGTGGCAGCTGGGTTCGCAAAGTTGTTTTCACCAATCCTCGATATCAGCGAAGACGCGCTGCTGCTTGCGCTAGCACCTGGAGGTCTTGCAGAAATGAGCCTGATTGCGATATCGATGGACAGCGACACTGCATTCATTGCGACACTGCATATTTTTCGAATTACGATGATTGCTGCTGCCGGGCCCACATTATTTCGATTATTGCGTAATCCAATTAACAAGACACCACTAGAACGAAGGAACCCCTCGAATGACTGATCCGCTTCAGACGAGTCAGTACCTTACACGACAGAACAGATCCCCGAAGTCTTTAACGCTACGACTTGATGCGCTCGTTACCGGGGTCGTATAGCGGCTCCAGTGACGCTCGAGCGGGGTACCGCTCACATGCCACTTCAATCTCATAGCTACCGCTGTTCACCAATTCAGAGTCAACACCACCTCGCTCTAATGGATTGTTGACGTAGCCCATACCCACACTCCCCCCAAGCGTATGTCCATACATGGTGTATCCTCATCAGCAATATCATGGCCCCAGTGGCGGTAGGCCTTTTCGATACGAAGAGAATTCATCGCGTGCATGCCGACGTTGGTAAGTTCCAGATCCTGTCCGGCCTCAACCAATGTCTCGTAGACATGTGCAGCCATATCACTCGGAATCAGCAGTTCCCAGCCCAGTTCCCCAACATAAGAAATGCGCGACGCCCGAATGGTCGCGTAACCCAATTGAATCTCCTTCGACGTTCCAAACGGAAATGCGCTATTTGAAAAATCACCCGGACTCACTTGCTGCAGCAGCGCACGAGAATTCGGCCCCTGGACATTAAGCCCTGCATAGGCCGCTGTGACATCCGTCAGCACAGCATGGGCGTCTGGCGCGATATGCCGCTGCAGCCAGTTGTAGTCCCGAGTGTGACTGGAAAATGCCGTCATCACGAGATAAGCATCTTCGGCTAATCGGGTCACGGTGAGGTCGGCTGATATTCCACCCTGTTCATTTAACCATTGGGTATAGACAATTCGTCCAGGCGCAACGGCCATGTTGTTTGTAGAGATGTAATTGATAATGCTTTCAGCATCTCTCCCTTGAAGGAGAAACTTGGAGAACGTAGAGATGTCCAACAGGCCGACATTTTCTCGAACAGCCCGGTGTTCATTCCCGGAGTAAGTCAGCCAGACCGGTTTGCCATAAGTATGGTCGTACTCCGGTGTCACCCCCTCAGGGGCAAACCAGTTGGGTCGCTCCCAGCCCCCCGCTTCTCCGAAACAGGCATTTGCCTTGGCCAGATGCTCATGCAGCGGTGTACGCCGGATACCACGTGCGGTCTCGGGCTGTCGAAATGGCCAGTGCATCGCGTACAACAAGCCAAGGGATTCGGTCGTCCGATCGTGCAGATAACGCATGTTGGACTGAAATGAAAGGGTTCTCCGGATATCCACGTCCCACAGATCAAGTGAAGGATGTCCGTCCCTGATCCATTCTGCCAGGACCTTGCCCGCGCCACCGGATGACTGAATACCGGTTGAATTAAATCCTGTGGCCACAAACACACCTCGAACTTCTGGCGCTTCACCCAAATAGTAACGATTGTCCGGCGTAAAACTCTCCGGGCCATTGAAAAATGTCTGAATCCCCGCTGTTTTAAGCAACGGTATACGGTGCATCGCATGTTCGAGCATCGGTTCAAAATGATCGAAGTCATCAGGCAATGCATCGAAACTGAAATCAGGTGGGATACCAGCCCCACCCCAGGGCTTGGCTTCAGGTTCAAAGGCACCCACCAGCAACTTGCCGGCGTCTTCCTTGGCGTAAAAGCAGGCCGATGGCTCGCGCAGTACCGGCAGTTCACTGGGCAGATCATCGATCGGTTCGGTCACGATATAAAAATGCTCAGCCGCGTGCAGGGGAATATTGACACCAATCTGCCGGCCGAAATCGCGTGACCACATTCCACCGGCAATCACCAGGTACTCACAGGCGATCTCTCCAGAGGCCGTCTGTACGGCACTGACTCGGCCATTATTAATCGTCGCCCCGGTAACGGAGGTATTTTCTAGAATCGTAGCGCCGCCGTTACGCGCTCCCTTGGCCATTGCCTGGGTGACATCGATGGGGTTGGTCTGTCCATCACGAGGCAGAAAAACGCCGCCGACGATATCATCGGTGTGCATGACGGGATACTTTTCAGCAATCCACTCGGCGGAGACTTCTTCGACCTCCAGTCCGAATACGCGCGCCATCGATGCACCCCGCTGGAGTTCTTCTAACCGTTCAATATCAGTGGCGAGCGCAATCGAACCGTTCTGTTTCATTCCCGTGGCCTGGCCCGTTTCTTCCTCCAGTTCGAGAAAAAGTTCCGCCGTGTACTGGGCAATTTTTGTCATGTTTGCAGTTGCTCGAAGTTGACCGACCAAGCCTGCGGCATGCCAGGTGGTCCCACATGTCAGCTGTTTTCGCTCGAGCAAAAGTACATCAGTGATTCCGATCTTGGTCAGGTGATAGGCGATAGAACAACCAACTGCCCCGCCACCGACAATTACAACCTGCGCCTGCTCAGGCAGAGTATCTGCCATAGTACTTACCTCTAGCCAAAATGAACCTGCAATACCAGGTGCTCATTGACAGTTTAAAGTTTGATACTGAACCAAAGTGTACCTAATTCATGGGCGATTCAATAACAGTGGCACACTGGCTGGCCCCGGCTGTTCGAATCCCGATATCTTTCAATGTTGTACTGCGTCACTCCGAATCCCAACTACCGCCACGGTGAGTGGTGCCAGAACATTGAGCACTTCTGACTTCTGCTCTGTTGAGAGCGAAATTTGATTGTGATATGCCGATATTCGACATAGACTTTCTGTGCCTAGAGCACTCTAGGAAATCATACAGCTCTCAACCGTAACAGGAGACTGCACTATGACTGATTCTGTCAATACAAACCCTGACTACACACCTGCTATGTCAGAGGCGATTCCACTAGGACTCCAGCACGTGCTGGCAATGTTCGTTAGCAATTTCACCCCGGCGATCATTATAGGTGGTGCGGCTGGCTTTGCATTTGGAGGTTCCGATGCGGTCTTTCTAATCCAAATGTCCATGCTCTTTGCAGGCATCGCGACGCTGTTTCAAACCATCGGATTTGGTCCAGTGGGTGCACGACTACCGGTAATGCAGGGCACCAGCTTCGCCTTTGTACCAGTCATGATTACTATCGTAAAAACCGCCAGTATGGGTGTGCTGTTCGGCAGCATCATTGTTGCCGGTATTTTCCACGCATTCCTCGGAGCAGTTATCGGCCGTATTCGTCATTGGTTTCCGCCTCTGGTCACAGGTCTGGTGATCGTGATCATCGGTTTGATGCTGATTCCTGTTGGTATTGAATATGCTGCAGGGGGTGCGGGAGACTTCAACAAGGGTAAACCCGATTGGGGTTCAGCCAGCCATTGGATCCAAGCCTTGATTGTTATGCTTGTGGCTCTGGGTGTGAAGTTCTATAGCAGGGGAATTCTCTCGAGTGCCGCGATCCTGGTTGGCCTGATCGTTGGATACGTTGTCAGCATTCCCATGGGATCAGTAAATTTCTCCGGGATCGCCAATGCTGCCTGGTTCGCCCTACCTCAGCCACTGAGTTATGGCTTGGAATTCAATATTGCTGCCATTCTTGCCATGTGCTTGATGTGCATTATCAGCGCAATCGAAACCGTTGGAGATATTTCCGGCATTACCAAAGGCGGCGCGGGACGAGAAGCGACAGACAAGGAACTAAGCGGGGGAACGGTTGCGGATGGACTAGGCACAGCCGTTGCCGGCGTATTCGGTGGTCTGCCAAACACCTCTTTCAGTCAGAACGTCGGCCTGGTCTCATTAACCGGCGTAATGAGTCGATCTGTCGTTACCATCGGGGCGATTTTTCTGATTATCTGCGGATTGGTTCCAAAGGTAGGCGCGGTCGTTTCTTCAATGCCGATTTCTGTCCTGGGTGGCGGTGTAATTCTGATGTTTGGTATGGTAATCAGCGCTGGTATTAACATGCTCAGCGGAGTTAACTGGAATAGGCGCAGCATGTTTATCATGGCCATTTCAGTATCTATTGGCCTGGGGCTAAAAATGGTACCGGAGTCTCTGCAACACATGGGAGGCAGCACTTTGCCAATGTTGATGACGTCCGGCCTGCTACCAGCTGCCGTGATTGCGGTAGTCCTATAATTCGTTCCATCTTCAAAGCTATCTTGCCCTGACTCGTTCACATGATCAGGTGCCAGAGGCTTGCTATAATTTGGTGACAATTCGCCCCCGTAGCTCAGCTAGGATAGAGCAATCGCCTCCTGAGTCGATCCTGGGCACCAGGGTCGGAAACGCCCTGTGTGAATCTGCTCAAACTCGGTGAACCCTCAGCACTTCGGGTGGTGGCAATACCGAGCCAAGCCCACACCGAGTGGGAAGGTGTAGAGACTTAACGGGCAGCGCCTAAGGGCCTTTGGCCTAGCGGTGAAGATAAAGTCCAGACCACAAACAGTGAGTGACTGGCAATGAAAATTGCAGTGGTAAGAAGCGATAGGTCGCAAGTTCGAATCTTGCCGGGGGCGCCTCTCAAGCCTGTTCTACCTGTGGGAAACCTGTGTATAAGTCTGTGAGCAGCCTGTGAATTCTAGTTACACACCTAACGCCGGTCTGCTCAGGCGTCTTGGTGCCATGCTGTACGACGGGTTCCTGCTTGCAGGTGTTATGATTGTTGCTGCTATTCCACTGCCTTTTTTTCAGTCGGCAGATGGGTTTACCTGGGTACGGACTCTAATTCAGATTTACCTGGTCTTGGTCTGTTTCCTTTTTTTCGGCTGGTTCTGGACGCACGGCGGACAGACACTTGGCATGCGGGCATGGCGACTTCAACTGTGTCGCATCGACGGTCAAAACCTGGCATGGTCAACTGCAGTTGTCCGTTTCTTGAGCGCTCTGTTGTCCTGGCTGGTACTCGGACTTGGGTTTTTCTGGATTGCCATCGACCCACAAAATCGAGCCTGGCATGATCGGTTATCCAAGAGCATCGTGGTTGTACTCCCACGGCGCCCATGACTGGCACCAGACTACTGTAACAGTGGGTAGTTTTTGAATTCGATTCAGTCTGACCGCAGGTTTATTCCAGACTTGCAATAATTTCTTTGTGGTAACTTCGATTGTCATGTCGACTCATCTCCTGAAGTCCGGTCGGACTGGTGATATTGATTTCGATCAGCATACCGCCGATCACATCAATACCCGCAAAAACCACACCCCGCGAAACAAGATCCGTCTTTAGCACAGCACAAATCTCCCGGTCACGGTCAATGATTTCACTGGCCAGTGCTTCGCCGCCCTGATCCAGATTATTCAGCTCCACACCCTCAGCGTGGAGGCGAAGAATGGCACCCAGGGGCTCACCGTTCAGCAGCAGAATTCGCTTATCGCCCTCCTTCGCTGCATCAAGATACTGTTGAACAATCACCCAGTGAGAACCACCATGAGTTGCAAGTCTGATCTGAGATTCGAGATCAGGCTGTTCAGCATCCACAAAAAGGATACCCGCACCACCATGACCATCAACCGGTTTTAGCGTAGTACGGCCGTGCTGGTGTACAAAATCAACGATCTGCGCCGAGTGCCTGGCAACCATGGTTGCCGGTGTGAACTGCGGATATTGCAGTGCAGCAAGTTTTTCGTTCCAGTCACGTATGGTCGACGGTCGATTGATCACCTTGACAGATGATGGCAACAGATCCAGCAACATCGTCATATAAAAGTAGGCACGGTCCACTGGGGGATCGGTACGAATCCACACTGCATCCATATCGGCCATCAGGACAGGCTCCTCTGGTTCAGGTTTGAAAGGAACCTGTGGGTCGTCCTGCACATTGACCCGCTGTGCTGTCGCCATAACTGATGAATCTTTTACATACAAGTCACCAGCGTCGAGATAGTAGACCTGATGTCCCTGCTCGCACGCCGCGAGCATCAAGAAGTAACTGGTGTCCTTGTGGGTCTTAACCGCCTCCAGCGGATCCATAATAAAAGCATGCTTCATAAGGCAAGCTTAACCGCTTTAACTGTCGGTCGGCTAGCGGCCCCGGCGGCGGCGTCCTTTGCGTACCCGCTCCGTCTCGGGACTGTCGTGCGGATCTAAACAACGCGCCCGTGTGCCCTCGGTGACAGGCCCAAGCTCCCCCACCACAGTATCGATATTCGGCACGTCACTTTTCTGATGGCTTTCAAGCGCGAGTCGCATGGCCTTCAGGTGATTCGGTGTTGTACCGCAACAGCCGCCAATAATTCGTGCACCTGCGTTCAACGCTAGGCGTGCATATTCAGCCATCAACTCGGGAGTTCCACTGTACTGGATTCGGCCATCAACGTAAGCCGGGATCCCGCAGTTTGACTTCGCCACCAGGATATCACTGTCATCGATCTGTCTGACCATGGCCAGCAGTGCACCCAACAGGTCGGCAGCCCCGATACCGCAATTTGCACCAAACGCTACCAGTCGGGGCACCATTTCGCGATAAAGTCCAACAAGTTCCATCGGTGAAACTCCCATCATAGTGCTGCCATTGGTATCGAATGTCATGGTTGCTACAACCGGAAGTCCCGTCGCTGCTGCGGCCTGTCCGGCGGCACGCATTTCCTCTTTGGAGGACAGCGTCTCCAGCCAAAGCACATCGACACCCCCGGACGACAGTGCTTGTGCCTGTTCTGCAAAAGCTTCGGTCGCGTCTTGAAGCGAAAGATTGCCGACCGGTTGCATAATCTCACCGGTAGGTCCGATCGAGCCGGCGACCACAACCGGATGGTCTGCCCGGTCAGCTTCCTCCCGGGCAATCGCTGCAGCGGCATCATTCAGTTCAGTGACACGATCTTGTGCACCGTGCAATTGGAGACGATACCGGGTTCCACCAAAAGTATTTGTTAAAACAATGTCAGCCCCGGCACTGATAAACCGACGATGTAGATCTGCAACTCGGTCGACGTGGTCTGTGTTCCACAACTCCGGCGCGTCCCCAGCCTGAAGCCCCATATCGAAGTAATTGGTACCGGTTGCGCCGTCGGCGAGCAACCAGTCTCGCTGCTGAAGAAGCTCTTGGATCTGGGGCATGCATTGATACCTTCGTTGTTAACGCGCGTACTGGACATAAAAAAGCCCGCGCCAGCTGTTGCTAGAGCGGGTTTGTGCGAACACCTTCGCTTTAGCGGATTTATTGAGCGCCCGCAAGCTGACTATCAAATCGGCGCCGCACACCTGCAAGGCTAACGCCGACACCGCGGGGTGTCAATTTCTTCAGGTTATTTGTCGCCAGTCAGGTAAGCCAGCGGATTGGCCGGATCGATACCATCCATAAATGGTTTCCCACGATCCTGATGAGTGATCTGATAAATAGTTCCCAGCCAGTTATTAACGACCACTTTCCCCGTGTCGCCCCAAGTGTTATGAGCCTGGATCTCTCTCTCAGGAAATTGATCTACCAAACTCGGTTTGTTGGAGGAATTCATTACTTTGTCCTGGAATTCTTGTAGAACTTTTTTTGTATCTTCCAGAAAATAGCTACTAGGGTAAGGTGGGTAATCTTTGATTTCACCGTTCAGATAACGGACAACTTCGCGTTTGTACTCCTTGAGCAAGCTGTTATGGTCATATTCTGGATGCCCCTGGAAATAGACAAACCTGAAACCATCTTCACTGGTTGCCAGATGGACACCGGCTTCGTCACTTTCCATCAGGATTTTGAGGTTGGCCGAGTTCATCTGCTCCGGATAAATTTCGTTCCAACGTGAGTGGGGCACATCAAAGCGGGTATTGGCCCCCTGTACCAGTGGATGACCAGATTTTGTTTCGTGACTGTATACGCCCCACCGTTTTGCCGACAACGGCTGACGCTCAATCCCGTGAAAATATAACAGTGCTGCATGAGTTGCCAGGCAGGCACAAAGTGTGGACGTGACATTTATTCTGGCCCAGTCGAGCAAACTACACAGTGGCTCCCAAAATGCCTCGTCCACCAGCCTGGGATAGACTGGATTTGCACCACTAAGAATCAACGCATCTAAACCTAACGCTTCGATATCTTCTGTCTGAAAATAGTACTGATCGATGTGACGCCTCGCTTTGTCTCCACGGGGAATCGTGCGAGCGGTAAACGGGTAAACATAAAACTGGGCAATACGGTTACAACCGCCTACAAGTCGAAGAAACTGCCGTTCTGTCGGTTCCAGGGCTGCGTCTGGCATCATGTTAAAAAGACCGATGTGCAACTCGCGTATCGACTGGTCCTGAGCTCGACGCGGCGTCAATACCTCTCCGCCTTCGGCGCGGTATCGACTGAAACTGGGCAGTTGTGTATTTGCAACTAATGGCATTATTCAACCAAGGCCCGTGGCAACAAGTTCGAGAAAATCATCCTCACCCTTGATATCATCCACTCGGTCCGCCTCCACTACTACGCCGTATTCTTGGGCAATGGCCTCGTACAGCGGCAGGCGATGTTCTACGAGCAGCGGGAACATCCAGCGAAAATATTCTCCCGGGTCAATCTGTTCCGGCCCATCCAGATTGTTTTCAGCCAGGTACAACGGCAGGACGTGATCCAAAAAGCTTTCCTGGTAATACATTGGCTTGGGAGCCATCAGCGACCGCTCAATGATTTGATTGAGTAATGCCTCAGAGGGCTTTAAATACAAGATCAACGTATCTTCAGCCAATTGTCGGATTACATCAGGCTCATCGAGTTCACACAGACTACCGCCGGCATCGTTGATGAAATTTGGATAGCCATAGGTCTGAGATGACTTTTGGATAAATTCACGGACATCGTACATCGCCGCAATTTCCGCCGACCGGTGGAGTACCTGACGTCGCTTGAACTCGGCCACAGACAGACCCCCCAATTCTGGATCACCGATCATACCGAGAAAGCTAGCGATCGGTGTGAGATTATTGATCGTAATGTTGTGACAGATGTACATCGAATCCGAACGCAGCAAATCTGCCAGAAACGGCACTTTCATTGCCTCTCGCTTGATGTTGTCCAGAATCGGCTCATCCAGATAACGGGTGCCAATTCGGTAATCTCCTGAATAATGGAACCACGTATCGCGAGGTAGCTTACTGGCGAGCGTGGTTTTACCCGACCCAGACATGCCCAACAATGTGATGGCCTTGGACGACCATGCCTTAAACGCCGTTGGGCCCATGTGCCCTTTGATCTGCACCACAGCCTATCTCCTTACTGAAACCATTGTTTGGACAAACCCGCACCCCGGTGAGAGCAGAACCACCATTGAGGTACTGTCAATGTCCCTGTCTGTCAACGGGTAAACAGTTCGGGACCATCTAGCCGCCGATTCTTACCACTGTTCGACCCGTTACGCTGCCATCGATGTAGGCTCCGAACGCCTCTGGTAGCCCGTCAAAATCGATGGTCCGGCCGGCGATCATGTCAAGATGTGCCGGCTTGAGGTCGGTAGCTAACCGACTCCACGCCCGATCGCGCAATTCGTTCGACATTTCGATCGAGTTGATACCCAGCAGGGACACACCTCGAAGTATCAAAGGAAGTACAGTTGTCTCCAGTTTAATTCCTCCGGCATTACCGATCGAAGCAATACTTCCCCACGATTTCACCGTCCGCGACAACCAACCCAAAACCGCGCCTCCAACATTGTCAATTGCACCTCCCCAAAGGGCTTTTTCCAGTGGTCGGCTCCCCATATTCAGCGAGCCACGGTCAACAAAATCACTGGCACCCAGCTCGCGCAAATAATCGTGTTGGTCTGATTTTCCGGTCATGGCAACCACGTCATATCCTTTGCTGGCCAGCATTTCAATAGCAATACTGCCCACACCTCCGGTAGCACCGGTCACAATCATGGGCCCATTAGCAGGGTTCTGTCCATTTTCTTCAAGTCGGATCATAGCCAGCGCCGCCGTAAAACCTGCTGTCCCCAGGGCCATCGATTCATGGAGTGTCAGCCCTTCTGGAAGCGGGACGATACTGTCTGAAGATATACGGGCGTACTCTGAATAACCCCCATCTACGGTTTCCGACAACAGGGCTCCGCACACCAGCACCTGGTCGCCTACGCTGAAACGATCGCTTTCAGAATGCGTCACGACTCCGGACAGATCGATGCCCCCGTTGAGAGAGTCCACCCGCAGTATTCGAGCTGTTCCGGTGGCCGCGAGTGCATCTTTGTAATTGATATCTGAATAATGAACCTTAATAACCACATCACCTTCAGTCAGGTCGTCCACCTCGAGTTGTTCGAAGCCGGCCCGAACGTCTTTTTCTTGTTGGTGTATCCTGAACGCCTCAAAGGACATAGAATTCCCCGCTAATTCTTGCTCTGTATTGGTTGAAGTTTAACTGGGTTCGAATACGTTTTCGAACACGGGCATAACGGTGTCAGTTCAGACCATAATCCAGCATTCATTCTATTTTGACCGCATCAACCTCGTCGAGGAATTTACAAATCATGACCGAAGACACGCTTTTCAGCCGAATTGCGCAACGGGAACTACCCGCTGACATCGTTTTCCAGGATGACCGTGTAACCGCTTTTCGGGACATCAATCCACAGGCACCCACACACATTCTGATCATTCCAAACAAGATCATACCGACTGTTAACGACGTCACCGAATCTGATGAAGCAACACTGGGACACATGTTTATCGTTGCCAGAGACCTCGCCCGTAGCGAAGGCATTGCCGACGATGGCTACCGCTTGCTGGTCAACTGTGGCGAGCATGCCAACCAGGAGGTGCTGCATCTACACATGCATCTGGTGGGCGGTGTCCAACTGGGTCGCATGCTGTCACATCAAGCTCACAATCCGACGTAGCCTACAAACAGAATACCCTGCCCTATAAGCTTCGGAGCAGACTATGGCTTGCGTGTCGGTCTGTAATCCCCCTATCAATCCGAGTCCAGAAACATTTAGGGGAGCCGCTTCAGTTCTGGGATTTTATTAAGGCCTGGTCTATATCCCACAAGATATCGTCAAGCGTCTCCAGACCAACTGACAGTCGAATCATGTCGGGGCTCACGCCTGCTGTAATTTGCTCCTCTTCGGTCAACTGACGATGGGTGGTGGATGCGGGATGAATCACCAGCGTTTTTGCATCGCCTACATTGGCCAAGTGACTCAGAAACTGTACCCCCTCGATGAACTTTATCCCCGCCTCCTGTCCCCCGTGGATACCGAAAGCAAGCAAACTGCCAGGACCTTTAGGCAGATAGGTTTTTGCAAGCTCGTTATAGGGACTATCTTTTAGGCCAGCATACTTTACCCAGGCAACAGCCGAATGACTCTGCAGAAATTCTGCTACTGCCAGCGCATTGGCACAATGCCGGTCCATCCGCAAAGGCAGGGTTTCAAGCCCCTGTAGAAACAAGAAAGAATTAAACGGGCTCAGGGTTGGGCCCATGGTGCGCAATGTTTCCATTCTTGCCTTCATGGTAAAGCCGAAATCACCGAAGGTCTCGTAGAACCGGATACCATGATAGCCCTTGGAAGGTTCTGTCATTCCTGGAAAGTTGCCGTTATCCCATGGGAATTTTCCCGATTCAATTAGGACCCCACCAATAGATGTACCGTGACCACCGATCCACTTAGTCACGGAGTGCACTACGATGTCTGCGCCGTGCTCGATCGGTCGACATAAGTAAGGCGTGGCAAAAGTGCTATCGATAACCAGCGGTAACCCTGCATCATGCGCGATAGCAGCCACTGCACTGATGTCGAGTACATTGTTTAGCGGGTTTCCAATAGTCTCGGCATAAACTGCCTTGGTCTTGGAGGTAATAGCCTTCGCAAAATTCTGCGGATCGTCGGGGTCGACAAAATGCGTATCAATGCCCATCCGGCGAAACGCATAGTCAAACTGTGAGTATGTGCCCCCGTACAGGGTACTGGCTGACACCAGTTCGTCGCCGGCCTCCAGCAGGGTCAACAACGCTACCATCTGAGCAGCCATGCCTGATCCAACGACCACACCGGCACGGCCACCTTCGAGTGTAGCCAAGCGCTCCTCGAGCACGGCACTGGTCGGATTCATCATCCGAGAATAAACATTGCCGAATGTCTGAAGATTGAACAGGCTTGCAGCATGATCGGTATCGTCAAAAACATACGATGTCGTCTGGTAAATGGGCACCGCTCTTGAACCTGTCGCGGAATCCGGCAACTGGCCCGCATGCAGGCACAGCGTCTCAAACCCAAATTCGTGATCAGCCATTGCTTTGCCTCAGTACACCAGCCAGCGCGGTCGCTTACTTGACACAATACCCGTCTTGATGCCAAAAAGATTGAGTCCGCCCATCAGGCGGGCATGCTCTATTTTCATGCACCGGTCCATGACTACGTCCAGACCACCGTCTCTCGCAATAGATGCAGCTTCTTCGTTCACAACACCTAACTGAAGCCAGAAAACCTTGGCCCCAATCGCGACTGCACTTGTAGCCAGTGGCGCAGTAACGTCGGGTCGCTGGAAAACATCGACAACATCAACAGGGTCCGGAATATCTTCCAGTGCTGCGTAGCACTTTTGTCCCAATATCTCTTCATAGTTCGGATTAACCGGTATGATCCGATAGCCATGATCCTGCAGATACTTGGCAGCAAAAAAACTGGGTCTCCACCAGTTTGCTGACAGTCCGACCACGGCAATCGCCGTATTCTGATTGAGTATTCTCCGAAGATCTTCAATATCGGTCATCAACAGTTCACCAGTCATGTTACCGGCACTCCCTCCCGGCCATCAAGGTAAAAAACGTACTCTCTGGCGAGGATTTTACCTGCAAATAAATTTTTTGCTTCAAATAAATTATTGACCAATAGACAAAGTTTCCAACTATCCTCTCCCGGGTTGCTGACCATTAACTGCCATCCTTCAACAGTGCGGTCAAACCAGGTAAATCCGGGGTATTCACGTCGTTGCTCAATTTATAAGAGATTATTACACCATCTGCTACCCATCTCCGATAGAATGCTGACGCCCTTCTTCCTAGCCGAGTTAGTACTCTGAATCAAGCGAACACTTCTCGGTCACTGCACCCGGGGTGGCTAATTGTTGTTGTTTGCTGCGTCGTTGGCATTTTAGGCTACGGTGTCCGTCATTCATTCTCAGCATTTTTCCATTCGATTCTGAATGAATTCGAATGGAGACGTGGTGACACCGCATTGATGCTTTCACTGCATCTCCTTAGTTATGGGCTATTTGCACCAATTGTTGGTCATCTTGCCGACAGATGGAAGCCGAAACGTCTAATGTTGATGGGAGTAACCATTATCGGCACTGCTGCTGCTTTATGCAGCCTGGGGTCTGAGCTCTGGCACTTCTATTTGTTGTTCGGAATATTGACACCGGTGGGATTGGCCTGCTGCGGTTCCCCGGTGATGAATCCCACTATCGCCAATTGGTTTCAGGACAGACGGGCTCTAGCACTTGCTCTCGCTCAACTTGGGGGCGGTTTGAGTTATGTGTATGTCGTACTGGTCGAATACACCATCGAAATTTTAGACTGGCGGATCGCCTATATAGTTATGGGCATAACAGTTGTCACCATTTTATTGCCACTGATCTTTGCTTTCTACCATTTTCACCCGTCAAACAAAGGACTATTGCCGTTCCAGTCACTCGCAACACGGCGTCGCCCAAAAAACCGACCTGGGCACCGCCAGATTGAGCGGCCTGAGTGGACGCTGCGACAAGCTTTAGCCAGTCACCGGCTATGGCTGCTAGTTATCTCTAACATGTTGTTCTGGGGGAGCGGCTGTTATCTAGTGTTGGCTCACCAAATCAAGTTCGCTATGGACATGGGCTATTCGGGAATCTTTGCAAGTACCGTTTTTGCAATTTTTGGCGTTGCTATGGTCATCGGACAGGTCAGCTCAGCCGTGTCAGATATCGTAGGACGCGAACTGACAGTGTTAATTTCCACTGTACTCGTTGTCTTTGCCATATCTTTGTTAAGCGGTGTAACGGACAGCACGAGACCGTGGATGCTTTATGTGTACGCCATTACTTTTGGATTCGGTGCCGGCCTTTATTCTCCAACAATATTCATCGGGGCCGCGGACATATTTCACGGTCGCCATTTCGGAACCTTAAACGGTATTATTCTTGCTGGTCTAGGTCTTGGCGGTGCAATCGGGCCATCACTTGGCGGGTACCTACATGACTTCTACGGCAACTACCGCTATGCGTTCTTCTTCGCGATTGCAAGTTTTGTGGTCGCTGGTATCTCGTTTATCGCGGCCTCACCCAGACACTACCGACAGCGCCACTAACTGTTCTGACAACTGCCGCTGCACCTACGATAAATCCCAACATAAACGGCCCGGCCTCTTCAACGCCAAGCAAAGACCGGCTGTTCGTAATGTGATACCCGGGTCGTTCGTCCGCAAAGTGCAACCTCTGCAAACTGAAAGGCAATCGCTGCGGTTGGTGTGAATACTTCATCCTGCAGTGACTTAAAAAGTATAGACAAAACCGGGCTTTCACTTTCTGGGATGTGGTGCAAACGTGGTACACCCGGTTGCAGAAGGTCGCTGACCGGCACGTAAAAGACTGCCGCGACCTCGTCAGGGTCCGACCGCATCTCTCCTGAGTCCTCGAGCCAAATCACAACAGGTGTAATTCGAAAGCCAGATCGGGTTGCAAAATCATCCAACCGCTGCTAGGCGCAGCGTCTGACCATCAATACCCAATCGATCGAAGGCATGCAGATTCTGCTGACAGTGCCCGCGTAGTCGTGCGCCAAATGTAAGATCAATATCGTCAGCTGACACCATCGAACTCCCACGGGCACCAGCATTTCTCAATCACGTTCAAGTATCTGCTGGCTCTCGCCCTGCTGAGAGTTCGATCGGCTGACCATGTGGCGTATTGAGATAAGCTCGGCGCCACTGTTCCACTCGCGACCTTACAGCTTTACTATCCAGCACAGATTTCTCAAGCAGCAGCTTCTCGAGTGCAGCGAGCCAGTAGTGATAATAGGTATCTCCCAGATCCTGATCGCCGCTTTCCTTGGCCTGACTGATCTGGGCAGCCAGTGCTGCGGTCCATTCTGACCACCGGAACAAGCCTTGTTCTGACAAGCGCAGCACAAGAGCAAACGCCTGTGCTTCCCACGGCTCTGCAAACACCGGCGCCTGATCACTGTCCGGCAGATCTTTTGGCCCAGTGTGAACCGAAGCATTCATACTGAGTCGAGGTAGGGTTCCCACATATCAATGCTCACCCGGAAATCATTCTTATCGTCTTGACCCCACAGCTCTGCAGCAGAAAAACTCACGCTGTACAGGTGCTGTCCTTCACGTCCCCCCAACGCCTGACTGTCCGGGTACACATGCGCACCATGGTGATCGTCGACGACACCCTGCTTACCCCGTGCATATCGCGGTAAGCGTGTATGTCCTTCGGGATTAAAGTTCAGGACCTGCACAGAATCACCAATCAGAAACCGTGGTGCCTGGTCGACCTCCATATTCACCGGTCCCCCTTTAAGCATCGCTGTTTCGACATCGGCAGCCTGTAAAACTGCGGCTGTCGAGAGATGCTCTGAGAGATTCACGGCGCCACTGTCCAACTCCGACCGGGTGATTAGGCCCTTTTCCATGAGTAAGGTAATAAGGCCATTGAACCAATTCTCATAATAACTGTTCCGCATATAGTCCGCCGGATGCTGGCGCTCTCTGGCATGGCGCGACTCGTCAAGGTTCCAGTGACGAAGAAACCCTGCAGCCAAGGTCAGGGCGAATACCCGCCGTTCCCACTCACCGTGAAATACAGGTTCAGCTTGCTCGGGCTCTGGATCTATGGGTCCGAGTCCGTGCATACCACCCAGGTCATGTCCGCCGTTCATTGTTCAGGTGTCCTTTGGAGGGTGAACTATTTCCACACCGATCATGGAATTACGGCTGACCAGAGACAGCAGTGCATCCTGCGTCCAGTCGGCCGTTCCGGCAGGCCGCTCCGGCAGGACCATATACCGCATCTCGGATGTCGAATCCCAAACCTTAATCTCGACGTCTGGTCCGATCTCAGTACCGAATTCCGCCAATACGCCTCGGGGATCAATCACGGCTCGGGCACGGTATGGCGCCGACTTGTACCAGACCGGGGGGAGTCCCAGCACCGTCCAGGGATAACAGGAGCACAACGTACACACCACCAGATTGTGAACCGTGGGTGTGTTCTCAATCACTTTCATGTGCTCCCCCTGCCGGCCGGTAAATCCAATAGACCCAATCGCCGCTGTGGCATCCTTAAGCAACCAGTCTTTGAATTCCGGTTCAGTCCAGGCCCGGGCCACGACCTGGGCACCGTTTTTGGGACCGACCCGGTTTTCGTAGGTGTCAATTAGCGCATCCAGGGCGGCAGGGTCAACCAGACCTTTCTCTACCAACAGGGATTCAAGGGCTTTGACTTTCAGTTCGATTTCAGACGGCGGTTCGGTATGGTGGTTATGGTCACTCATGGCTTCCCCTTGCTGGAACACAGCAACTGTGAGCACGAATTACCGCAACATACACATTTTGTCGCAAGCTTCGGCACGCAGGTAGCTTGTGAAATCTGGACGATCATCTTAACTCAGTCTGGCCCATTTGTATCGACTGTACCAAGTGACCTGTTTCCTTCAGGTTGACCTTGCTTCTGACCGCTGTGCTGGTATCTGGGCCAGAACTGCGCCCGTGGCGACGAGCACCGCGCCTGTCACCTGGCTCATCAGCAAAGTGCCGCCAAACATCAGCCCTAACAGCAATACATAAAACGGCAGTGCGTTAATGTGCAACGCAGCAATAGTAACTCCGATTTTCTCTGCGCTGATCATCCAGCACACCATCGACAAGCCCACACCGAATACGCACAGACCTCCTATCAAGACAAAATCAAACCCCGAC
>LUMD01000475.1_pt1 | contig 24155 bp, 23 predicted proteins | sample 729651 | NCBI WGS metagenome assembly LUMD01 (sample SAMN03860272, study PRJNA289734) | marine metagenome | biome: seawater column; feature: ocean; material: water; isolation source: Red Sea water column Station 34 - depth 258m | place: Saudi Arabia: Red Sea | collected 2011-10-15 | depth 258 m | reverse complement strand
ATCAGGTTCACTTTCGTTGTGTACCTCTAACTTCCTATGGCTTCCTTCAGACCCTGCTGTTGGCCAACAACGCCCTTGCCATTCGGATTATCTTCCCCTAAGTCAGGGTGATTCAGGTTTCTTTCAACCTGACGGGTTTGCCAGCTTCGCTGGGCAAACAAAAAAGCCCAGTTAACACTGGGCTTTCAAATACAAGTAATATGGCGCTATTAGGCGTCGTAAGGGCTGCGCAAAACGATAGTTTCGTTTCTGTCTGGGCCTGTTGAAACGATATCAACCGGCACACCTGTTAGCTCTTCAAGACGCTTAATGTAGTTTTTCGCTGCTTGAGGAAGCGCTTCAAACTCAGTTACACCAAAGGTGTTGTCTGTCCAACCTGGCATTTCTTCATATACTGGCGTTACTTTCTCGTAGCCGTCAGCCGCCATTGGTGGTACGTCTTTCACGTTGCCGTCTGCATCTTTGTAGCCAACGCAAATTTGTAGGCTTTCAAGACCGTCTAGTACGTCAAGCTTAGTTAAGCAGAACCCTGTAATAGAGTTGATTTGAACTGCACGTTTCATCGCAACTGCATCGAACCAACCTGTGCGGCGCTTACGACCTGTGGTCGCGCCAAACTCGTGACCTTTAACACCTAAGTGTTGGCCTACTTCACATTCTAGTTCAGTAGGGAAAGGACCTGAGCCTACACGCGTAGTGTATGCTTTAACAATACCCAGTACGTAATCTAGCTTAAGTGGGCCGAAGCCAGCACCTGTTGCTACACCACCAACGGTAGTGTTTGACGACGTAACATAAGGATAAGTACCGTGGTCGATGTCTAGAAGTGTGCCTTGAGCACCTTCAAACATGATAGGTAAGCCAGCTTTATCTGCTTTATCTAGCTCGTCGGTTACATCAACAACCATTGCTTTAAGAATATCAGCAACTTCCATTGCACCTTTTAAGGTTTCATCGAAGTCTACTGCTTCTGCGCCATAGTATTGCGTAAGCGTAAAGTTATGCACATCTAGCACTTCTTTAAGCTTAGCGGCGAAGTCTTCAGCGTTAAATAAGTCGCCAACACGCAATCCGCGACGGGCTACCTTATCTTCATACGCTGGACCGATACCACGACCAGTTGTACCAATTGCCTTAGCGCCACGGGCTTTTTCGCGCGCTACGTCCAATGCAATGTGATAAGGAAGAATAAGCGGACAAGCTTCACTAATCTTTAATCGCTCGCGCACAGGAACGCCACGCTCTTCAAGCATAGTCATTTCTTTCATTAGTGCGTCTGGGCTAAGCACAACACCGTTACCAATAATACAGGTAACATTATCGCGTAGGATGCCTGATGGGATTAAGTGAAGTACGGTTTTTTCACCGTCGATTACTAGAGTGTGACCTGCATTGTGCCCGCCTTGGTAGCGAACAACATATTTTGCGCGATCAGTGAGTAGGTCTACGACCTTGCCTTTACCCTCGTCACCCCATTGAGTGCCGAGTACCACAACGTTCTTTGCCATGAATCATATGTGTAAGAAAATTAGGCGGGGATTCTACAAAATTCTAGGGCAAGGATCATCTCTTTTTCGAACAAAAATGCGACTATTTCATTTTTATTTTTGAAATCACAAAGATGCCCCGCGACCGCTCAAGCCTATTTGAAATAAGGCTTTGTGTCTTGCTTTTCACCGCTCACTTTCTAAGGCGCTAATTTTTAAAGCTTTCTAAACATTACTTCGCGCAAAAGCTGAACAGTCGGTCTACCGCCGTTTATTGCCGCGTGCGGATATATATTTTTTTGGTATTGCTTACCTTTATTTGAACACTTTGCATTCAAGGAGCAATTCAAGCAAGAAAGAACGCACCGTTAATTCTTTCTTGTACCATAACAAGCACACTTTTTATTCAGCGGTAAACTCGTGCTTTGCTGACAACTAAAAGCCAACGCTCGATAACTCAACTGAAATAAAACAGCAGTAGTGCGCCTATTATCACAAGCGTTCCACCAATTTGGCGCAATTGATTGCTGGGCTGCTGGCTTATCTGAAGTAAATAATTGCGCCATTTATTCGGAAAAAGAAGCGGCCCTATTCCCTCTATAATAAGTACCAGAGCTAAAGCGGGTAATAGCCACTCCATAAAACTATCCTTAAATAAGTGTGACGTTAATATATTCGCAGCAACTTGTGCCGTGATTCGGGCTCTGACTTACGCTTTTTGTATTAATGCACTTAAATCAATATATTCAGGCGTATGATACAAGCCAAAACCAAACCTTAATCGGTTACCTCTAAAATCAGTAAGAATATGGTGTTCTTTCAGCTCTGAGGCAAGGGCTTTTGTCACGTCCGCACTGTCTAATTCGAAAGTTAGGAAATGCCCTCTGTTCTCTTCATTACTCACTGCTAAATGTTTCTCGTTTAGCAATGGGTGATTGCAGGCTGCAAGCTTTTCTAGAAATGTGCGCTGCATGCTCATGACGTATTCATCAACTGTGGCTACATCAATGCCATTTTCTCCAAACATGCGAAGAACGGCTCTTAGCCTGTAAAGTGCGGTAAAGTCCATCGTCGCACCAGCAAAGCGCATGCCGTCTAAACTATATTGAACGCTGTCTTTTCCGCCAACCTTACGGGGCTTGTCTAGTTCGCCAAACTCTGCAAACCAGCCTGTATAAGCAGGTCTTAGCTCACAGCCCACGGGTACGTGCGCAAAACATGCGCCCTCACCAGCCTGAGCATATTTATAACTACCGGCAAGATAAAAAGCGCGGTGGGCAATATCCGCCAAATCAGTAGGCTTTGCCATAAATCCATGATAACCATCAACCACAATTAGCGTGTTGTCGTTAGTCACGCTGTTTACGATATCTGCAACATCGTTCACTACGTATCCGGAATTAAAGAATACTTGGCTCTATTGAGCCTTGCTCTTGTAACCTACTAGCTTGGCGCTGAAAGCTGTGGAACTCGCTGTCAGTCGACACCACTTTGTAGGGTGCTTCGCTATCGATACAACTCATAATGCGATAAAGCAATTCGTGGGTATTTGGCGCAAATACAATTTGCTGTGGTGCTCCGGTATTCAATATATTGCTAATACGTTGCTGTAGCTCTGGCACCAATGTTTGAAAAAAGTAACCCCATTTTTCGTCTACATACTTAGCACTGTCATCCCAGTAGTTAAGCATTGCGTCGCGCGTGCAGTCTGGCCAAAAATAATGACTGTGACATGCGTAGTGCTGTTTGCCCTTATTCGCATTGAGAAAACCTGTATAAAAGTGCTGATATGCCATGCTTTGATGCCTAATATAAAAACCGCCTAAACCCTATCAAAATTCTGCATTTTTCGCATGAGCCAGCACCTTCCATAAAACATTTATTTACAAATTAAGTGTAAATAGTTTTGCCCAAAAAGCCGTGCTTAGTGATATTTCTATTAGCGTTACACCAACGGCAAAATTTAAGAACTCTGCTATACACTATAGAGGTGGGTTATTTATATTTGCCGAGTCAGCGAGCTCCGTCTGTTCCACGCAGACAAACATTAAAGGTATTTTATGCGTTTTCCAAAATACGGAAATTATTCATTGGATGTCTCAGGTAATGTACTTGAAGTGTTTGCTACTGGGGCGTGGAACCTAAAAACTACCGAGTTTTTCATAGAAGAAATGCATGAACTTATCGTTAAGTTCGACAACAAACCGTGGGCTGCTCTAATGGACGGACGCCGCTGGGTGCTGTCCACACCTGAATGCCAAACGCGGTTGGCCGAAGCCATTAAGGTAAATATTTCGCGGGGGCTGACGCGTTCAGCTTATGTGCTAGACAGTGGAATGGTAAGGCGGGCTCAGCTAGAGCGAACCCATCCTTCCAAGCACCGCGACTTTGAGGCATCTAACTACGAGCGAGACTATTTTCATAAGTACTTTGAAGCCCTTAACTGGCTACACAAGGAAGGGTTTTCACCCATAGTAGCGTCATAGTGCACAATCGAGTTCACCTGACGATACAGCACGAACCTCGCACAGCCAATTTGCCTAAGCCTGATATCGCAGATTTAGGGCTTCTGCAGCCCTAAAGCACAGAGGTATTTAGTACAATAGACTATAAACTTTACGGCGATATTCTGACTTAAGCGGGTCACCGTCGGGAAGCGCGTTCCTATAAAGTAGTTCTAGTGCGTCTTGCGCTTTATTCGCTTGCTGTAACTGTACGGCTAGGTCCACTTTAAGCTGCAAGTCATCTGGATTCGCTTCAACCGCCGCCTGGAGCTGGCGAATTTCAGGGGTATCGGCTGCTTGTTCTGCCAGTTCAACTTTGCCAACCAAACTCTTGTAACGCGAGTCTTGATCCACCAGCTTAATTTCTTCCAACAACGCTTTTGCCATATCGATAGAACCAGTCTCAACGTAGCAATCAATAAGCATATATTTAGCGTTTACATTATCTGGGTTGAGCGCTAATGCTTCTTTTGCCGCCGGCAGTGCCTCTGCATACTCACCTTGCTGAATAGCTTTACCAGCAGTGGCAAGTAAATCATCTTCTGGGTTAGGTAAGTATTTAGCCAGCATTTCGCGAATTTGCTGCTCTGCTTGTACACCAGCAAAGCCATCAACAGGCTGACCATTTTGCACCACCATTACGGTTGGCAGACTCCTAATACCAAACTGTGCAGCTACTTCTTGCTGTGCCTCGCAATCTACTTTTGCCAGGATCAAATGCTGGCTATATTCACCCGCCAGCTTTTCTAAGATAGGCATCAGGTCTTTACACGGTTCGCACCAATCAGCCCAGAAATCAATAAGTACCAGCTTTTCTTGCGAAGCTTCAATGATGATTTGCTGAAAGTTTTCTACCGTAATATCAACGATGGTTGCTTGGCTATTCGCAACGAGATTTTCCATAACGCAGGCCTTTAATTGCTTATATTGTGAGGAATATGGGGCAGTCGATATAAAAATACAAGGTCAAAGGCGGTTATCTTTGGCTCCCTGCACTTGTAGCTAAAGCCTTTCTTTATCAAGACCCACTTTTACATTCCAATTCGGTAAGCTTGTAGCAATCGATAGCAAATACCTTCATTTGTCGCGTTCGCGACAATTAACTCCCACACCAAATGTTAATGTGGTGTAAACTGACGCTGTTAAACTACGCTATTTCTACAAGATACAAGATTTTGGCCGAGAGGGTTTTATGACTACACAGACAAGCGCTGACACTCATTTTGCTTCATTTAAAGAGTTCTACCCTTTCTATTTAAATGAACACAGGGATAGTACATGCCGCACACTTCATTTTATTGGCTCTTGGCTGGTACTTGGCGTAATAGCGCTAGCCATATATACAGCTAGTTGGTCATTATTGTGGCTTATTCCTCTTGTGGGGTACGGCTTCGCTTGGGTTGGTCATTTCTTTTTTGAGAAAAACCGCCCTGCTACGTTCAAGCACCCGCTTTACAGCTTAATGGGCGATTGGGTCATGTTCAAAGATATTCTAGTGGGCAAAATCAGCCTGAAAGGTGAATAAGGATAAGCGAATGCTTTTCCAATAAACCGGCTTTAGCCTATTCTTAACACGCATCTTCAACATGTGCGTTTAACGAACAATCCTGCCCCTTTATCGCACACGGTTTACATAAAAGAAACGAACGCGATATGGTTAGAATCAAAGTTAGCGGCCTGCTGAGTTGACGCTCGCTCACGGCAGCGAATACTTAACCTATCGCGCCTAGCGCACCAACAACAAAACGCGCACTGCGCAAGAACAACAAAAAAAGGAACCGCCATGTTTGCGTCTCGTTTCGCCTTAAGCCCCATACGCAAAGGTTTATATGTTACTTCGACTGCATTATCGCTTTTGGTTTTAGGTATGACTCAAGCCAATGCATTGCAAGAATCTGACTCAGCTTCGGTTAGCACCAATGCGCTCACGTACGATGACACCTTTAATTTAGAGTTTGTGGCCAACCCACAGTTTATCGACAAAGATACCGTCATCTACGCGCGTCAAAGCATGGATATCATGACTGACGGTAGGCAAAGTCGACTGTGGCAGGTAAACATAAAGTCTGGTGAACACCGCCCCTTTATCGGCATAGATGAAAACTTGTCTCAAGCGACCCTTTCGCCCAACGGCAAAATGGTGGCATACACAAAATCGGTTAATGGTCGCGCACAAATCCATCTTTATTACTTAGATACCATGCAGTCTGTGCGCTTAACCAACACTAGCGAAGCCCCTCGCCAGTTAACCTGGTCTCACGACAGCAAAACCTTAGCATTTACGCAGTTTACTGAAGAAAAGCAGAAGCCATTATTTACCGGTATGCCAAGCAAGCCTAAAGGAGCTGAGTGGGCTGACCAGGGCACATATATTGATGCGGTGCAGTATCGAGGTGACGGAAGAGGCTATTTGCGCGAAGGCTTTGATCAGATCTTTGTTTTGCCTGTTGAGGGCGGCACTCCTCGTCAGCTAACCACAGGAAAATACCCTAGTGGCGGCACCCTTTCGTTTTCTAAAGACAATGATTGGATTTATTTCGCTACGCCACAGCGAGAAGACTACGCATTGCACCCGTTGTTTAGCGATATTTACAAAGTAAATGTGAAAACAGCGGCCGTTGAACAAGTCACTGATATCGACGGGCCTGAAAGCTCTCCAACGTTAAGCCCTGACGGTAAATACTTGGCGTTTACTCAACTTAACGACAGAAAACTCTCTTATCAGAATGGCGACCTCGTTGTACTTGAGCTTGAAAGTGGTGACATCACCCGCTTAACAACGTCACTAGATAGAAGCTTAGGCAAGTTTGAGTGGCGCAAAGATAGCCGAGGGTTAGTTTTCTCGTATCTTGACCACGGTGAAACGAAGCTTGCTACGGTAAACTTGAAAGGTGATGTAAAACCTATCGACGTGAGCATAGGCGGCCAAGCTTTCGGGCGCCCTTACACGTCTGGTGACTTTGCCATTAGTGATAAAGGTGACATTGTTTACACCATTGCAAGTCGCACTGTACCTAGCGATCTAGCGCTTTACCGAAAAGGCAAAGACGATACACAGCTTACCGATTTAAACAGCGACGCACTTGGCCATAAGACGTTGGCAGAGGTTCAAGATCTTTCTGTAGTATCGAGCGTTGACGAGCTACCTATCGACGCATGGGTTGCATTGCCACCTGGATTTGATAGAAGCAAAAAGTATCCACTGATTTTAGAAATTCACGGCGGCCCGCATGCTGCTTACGGCCCTCATTTTGCTATGGAAATTCAACTGATGGCAGCGCAAGGTTATGTGGTGGTGTGGTCTAATCCAAGGGGCAGCAGCTCTTACGGTGAAGACTTTGGCAACTTGATCCATCATAACTACCCGTCACAAGACTTCAACGATTTGATGGACGTGGTAGACGCTGTAGTAGAACAGGGTTATGTAGATTCAGAAAACCTGTTCATTACTGGGGGTTCAGGTGGCGGTACACTCACCGCGTGGTCGATTGGTAAAACCGACCGCTTTAGCGCGGCAGTGGTGGCAAAGCCAGTGATTAACTGGATGAGCTTTTCGTTGACTGCCGACGCATACCCCTACTTTAGCAATTACTGGATGGCTGACATGCCGTGGAATATTGCCGATAAGCTCTGGCAACGCAGTCCTCTGAGCTTAGTGGGCAATGTGGTAACGCCTACTATGCTGCTAACCGGTGAAGCCGATCACCGAACGCCAATAAGTGAAACAGAACAGTATTATCAAGCGTTGAAACTACAAGGTGTCGATGCAGCAATGGTTCGAATTCCAGGGGCTTCGCACGGCATCGCAAGTCGCCCTTCTCGCTTAATACAAAAAGTAGGAAATATTGTGGCGTGGTTCGAGCGCTACAAGAAGGAAAAGGATGGCGAATAGCTATATCTAGCTAGAGCCAAATATCACAGAAAGTAAAAAGGCGCCCAGCGGCAAACGAAGTGGCGCCTTTTTTCATTTTACTTATTACACTATTTGGTCAGCTTTAACACTTTACCGTTCGGTGCATCAGTCAGTAAGTAAATGGCACCTTCTGGGCCAACTTCAACATCGCGAATACGGTCGTGATTGTCACGAATATATTCGAACTGCTCACCGGGCTTTCCGTCTTCTACCTTAATTCGGCGAAGATGCGTGAACTTCAATGAACCCACCAGTACATCACCGTTCCATTCTTTGAACATGTCACCTTGATAGAAGGTAAGGCCACTTGGTGCAATAGACGGATCCCAATACAACCAAGGCTGCTTCATACCATCCATATGTGTCTTATCACTGATGATGTCGCCACTATAGTCAACGCCATAGGTAATCACTGGCCAGCCGTAGTTAGCACCACGCTCAAGGATATTGATTTCATCACCACCTTTGGGGCCATGCTCCATTGCCCAAACTGCACCGGTTTGTGGGTGAACGGTCACGCCCTGCACGTTGCGGTGACCATAGCTGAATACTTCAGGCGCATTGCCGTCTATGAACGGGTTGTCTTTAACTGCGCTGCCGTCACGGTTTATGCGCACAATTTTACCGAAGTGGTTGTCGGTATTCTGCGCTTCTTTCATGTACTTATAACGGTCGCCCATAGTGATATACAAATGCTTTTCAGCATCGAAAGCTAAGCGACAGCCAAAGTGAAAGCCATTGTCTACAATAGAATCGGCACTAAAGATAACGTTAACATTTTCAAGGCCCGAGTCGGTAAGCGTGGCTTTGGCGACACTACTACTGCTGCCCGGCTTACCCTCTTCCTCACTTGCTTTGCTGTAACAGAAGTAAATGGTGCTGTTGCTGGCAAAATCTGGGTCTATCGCGATGTCCAACATACCGCCTTGGTTTTGTGCAACCACTTCAGGGACATTGTTTAAGCGCCCTGATAGCTTTCCGTCTTTTGACAAACGCTGAATGCCACCGGCGCGTTCAGTAACCAGTAGGTCGCCATTGGGTAAAAATGCCATACCCCATGGATGCACCAACCCTTCGGCAAGTGTTGTTACGGTAATATCGCTGTCGGTCAGTTCGTGCGCTTCGCCATGCTTGTGATCACCGTGAGCAAGAGCAGATTGGCTCACCGTAAGCGCTAATGCACATGCCAATGATTGCGCAAGCACACTAACGGGTTTAAATGGTGTAGCTAAAATAGTTGATGGTTTCATCGCTAGGAGCCTCATTTGAAGAAGGCCTATGTTCTATGACAAAGGCTTCTAATCTTATTTTATTTATACTTGAGGGCAGTATACAAAAAAGGGCACAGCGCTGCTGTACCCTTTGTGATAGTTTCACGCACTTCTGCGATAAACACGGTTAAATTACTTAGCCTTACGCTTTTGCGTGCTTCAACGTAACTACTTTACTTTGGTAAGGTCGCACGAAGCATCCACGCCGTTTTCTCGTGAACGCGCATGCGGTCACCAATTAACGCTGCAGATGACTCGTCATCAGCGTCTTGCGCTAACTTTAACGATTCACGGCATGTTTTCACTACTTGCTCATGACCGTGAGTTAACAGTCGAACCATTTCAGTCGCTTCAGGCACACCTTCCACTTCTTCAATTGAGCTTAGTTGTGCAAAAGACTTGTACGTGCCTGGCGCAGCCACGCCAAGTGTACGAATACGTTCTGCAATTTCATCAACTGCTTCAGCAAGCTCGGTGTAATGCTCTTCAAACATCAAGTGCAGTTCACGGAACTGTGGCCCTTCTACGTTCCAATGAAAATTGTGCGTTTGAAGGTACAAAGTATAAGAGTCGGCCAATAGCTTCTTAAGGCCTTCTGCTACTGCGTTACGGTCGCTCTCAGAAATACCAATATCAATCTTGCTCATGTCACACTCCTTAACGTTAAAAACCCTTGTTAGATTTCCATACGGCCAATTCATCGGCGCTTAAAAAATCTTGGTTTGAATAATATAAGTTAATAGTACTACAGAAATTTTGATTTAGATTAACGGTTTAGTTGATTGCATTCATCGCATTAATCGATGGCTCAATTGGTGCTGCTTTTAGCGCTTAATTAGTGGTGATGATGGTGACCTTTGTCTGCCTCTTTTTTCACAGGTACCGTGACCTGAAGCTCACTTTTATCAGCAAATGTTAGGGTTAGCGCGATTTCAGTGCCCTCTTCTAAACCTTTGGTAAGCCCCATCAACATAACGTGGTTAGCTCACGCATTTTCATCACGTCTTCCTCCATCACCGTCGTATGGATTTGCGCTTCATTTGCTACATCGCCTGATACTGAAACAGACGTCAATGTTTTATCGCTGTCACCGTGATTATGCAAAGTAAAGTACACTGCGCCAGTTTTCGCCAAAGCAAACGTTGCTCTAGCATAACCATCCATAACCATAACATCGTTGGTTTCATTGGCGTGCGATTGGTGATTTTCGTGTTCATGCTCGTGTTCGTGAGCACTGATAGACGCAGATAAACCTAAAGAAAATAAGCCAGTAGCAATAACTAATGGTTTCAGCGATTTGGAAAAAAATGACATACAGCCTGCTCCGAGTGAGTAATCGGAACTAGTGTACGTAAGATTGGCATAGGAAAAAAGAGAAATGGTGCCGACTGCCGGAATCGAACTGGCGACCTACTGATTACAAGTCAGTTGCTCTACCAACTGAGCTAAGTCGGCACACTTTAAAAACCGCTGCCTAGACAGCGGATGCGTATTCTAGCGATAAACGCGAGGGTGTCAACCTTTTAATCGCGTTGCTTCACCAACTAATTTCGGGAAGTACTCAAGTGGTAAATATTTGCTCAAAGCCATGAGCTTTTCACCTAAGTTTTCATAAGAATTAGTGGTGACGTTAATGTGTCCCATCTTGCGCTTTTCACGCACAGATTTTCCGTACCAGTGAAGATGGCTACCATCAATGCTTAGCAAATCTCTTGAGAAGCTGCTGCAACCAATGATGTTGACCATTGCACTTGGGCCAATAGCGGAGGTATCGCCAAGGGGCAATCCGCACACTGCGCGTAAGTGATTTTCAAACTGACTGGTTACAGCGCCTGATTGGCTCCAGTGACCAGAGTTGTGCACGCGGGGAGCCAGTTCATTAACAAGCAGCTTGTCGCCTACTTGGAACAGCTCAACAGCCAGCACTCCTACGTAGTTCATGCCTTCAGCCAGTTTCACGAAGATATCGTGAGCCTGAGCTTGAAGTGCGTCGTCAACATTAGTCGCTGGTGCAACCGATACGTGAAGCTGACCTTGGTGATGGAGGTTTTCGGCAAGCGGGTAAGTTCTTACGTCCCCTTTTGCGTTACGTACACCAATTAATGAAAGCTCTCTGTCGAAAGCAACCATCTTCTCAACAACAAGAGGCACGTTTTCTAAATCTAAGCCATGAAGCGCGTTTTTAAGCTCTGGTAGTTCAGCTTCATCGCTTAAACGCCATTGCCCATAACCGTCATAGCCATCACGACTCGCTTTCAAAATTAACTTGCTACCAAGCTGCTTTACGCAATCGTCTAACTGGGCAAGGTCGGTAACGATCATATGGTCGCAATTTGCAACCTTCATGCTTTCCAGCAATTTCTTTTCGCGTACCCGATCGGCGCCTACCAAAATACTGTCGATATTCGGCATTAGCTTATTTGTTTTTGCCGCTTCTTCAAGAAGTCTCTCAGGCACGTGCTCAAATTCAACGGTAAGGGCGTCAGCGCCTTCTAGTGCTTGAGCAAGTGAAATTTCTAGTGGGGTTTTGCTAACTGGATGCACAACGGTATCGTTGTTTACGTCCACAGCCTGAACGTCAATACCTAACGGACTTCCCGCTAAGTACATCATTTGAGCAAGTTGGCCTGCGCCGTAAACAACTACTCTCATTCATCTAGCTCCAAGGAGTTGCTTGAAGCAAGCACTGTATCGGTTTGAGATTTTCTGAAAGCGATAACGGCATCACGTACGCTTTCCTCTTGCAAAGCAACAACCTGTGCCGCGAGAAGACCCGCATTTGCTGCACCAGCCTCGCCAATGGCAAGTGTGCCTACCGCAACGCCTTTAGGCATTTGAACGATAGAAAGCAGTGAATCTAATCCGTTAAGGGCTTTTGATTTTACCGGGCAGCCAAACACGGGAAGGTGTGTGTGTGCGGCAATCATTCCAGGTAAGTGTGCTGCGCCACCTGCGCCAGCAATTATCGCGCTAAAACCTTCATCGGCAGCGCTTTCTGCAAACTCTACTAGCAAGTTAGGTGTACGGTGCGCCGACACCACCTTCGCTTCAAATTCAACACCAAACGACTTCAGCATTTTTGCGGCCTGCTGCATGGTAGGCCAGTCTGAAGTTGAACCCATTACAATCGCGACTTTTGCCATCTAGAGATCCTCGGGGTAGGTAAAGTGGACAACCTTGGAAAGGCCGCGATTGTAGCGTAAAACCGTTCAAAATCCCACCGTAAATGGCCTCTAATATGGCGCCAATGGCTAAGGGCGTTATTCTTGGCCTCTTGCCTTGGGGTGATCTATCTCTTTGAGATTAGCCGTATTAACGATAATTAATTTACGCAGAAAACTTGCCCGTTAACCCAGTTTGACGCCGGCGAAAATGCCTATATTTCGCTACGTCGACAGTCAGTGGGCACAAGAGGTTATTGATGACAGATAAGCATGAACCCGACGTACTCGATGAGGTGATAGAAGAAGTACAAGACGTGGTATCTGACTTCTTAAATCGCGAAGCTGCTCCTGGCATTCTATTAATGTGCGCAACCGTACTTGCGCTCATCATCGCTAACTCTCCCTTAGATACGCTTTATGACCACCTAATAAGTATGCCCGTGCAAATTTCTGCGGGGTCATGGGCTATTGATAAGCCGTTGTTATTGTGGATTAACGATGGGTTAATGGCGGTATTCTTCTTCCACGTAGGCCTAGAGCTGAAACGGGAAATCTGTGAAGGTGAGCTAGCTAACCCCAAAGACATTGTGTTACCGGCCGCGGGCGCGGTAGGTGGTATGGCATTACCTGCTTTAATTTATGTAGGCATTAACTGGGACAACCCTGTGGCCATTGCAGGCTGGGCGATCCCCGCTGCTACTGACATTGCTTTTGCTTTGGGTATCCTTGCTCTACTCGGCAGCCGCGTTCCCACCAGCCTTAAAGTATTCTTAGTCACACTCGCTATTATTGACGACATTGGTGCTATCGTCATTATTGCTCTGTTTTACACTGAGCACATCACGGCAGGCGCGTTATACATCGCAGCGGGTTGCTTGCTATTGTTGTGGCAGATGAATAAACGCAATGTGGTAGACATTCCCCCCTATATTTTTGTAGGCATCATTTTATGGGTGGCCATGTTGAAATCAGGTGTACATGCAACGTTAGCGGGTGTTGTACTTGCTGGGTTTATCCCTATGCGGGATGAAAAAGATGAGTCTTACTCTCCCGTCACTCGACTAGAACACGGCCTTAACGGTTCTGTGAGTTTTGCCATTCTGCCCCTATTTGCCTTCGCGAATGCAGGGATTAGTTTTGGCAATATTAGCCCTGAGGGTATTTTCCACCCGGTTACTTTTGGGATTTTTCTTGGCCTTGTTGTTGGTAAACAAATTGGCGTGTTTGGTTTCTGCTATCTAATGGTGAAGCTGAAACTGGCTAAACTGCCTGACGATTTAAACTTCAAGCATATTTACGGTTGTGCACTACTGTGCGGGGTTGGTTTTACAATGAGCTTATTCATTGGAGGATTGGCTTTTGAACAAACAGGGATTAATCAAATTTTTGACGAACGCGTAGGTATTTTAGCCGGCTCCCTTGTATCAGCGTGTTTAGGCTATGCAGTACTGCGACTAGTCAGCGTTACGCCCAGCGACAATACCGATGTAGCCTCAAACGCTAGCAAGTTCACGGGCAATACAGTCAAATAGTACTTGTTTGCGAATAGGCTTACTTAAGTGTGCATTCATGCCTGCTGCTAAGCAGGCATTTTTGTCTTCAATGAAAGCATTGGCGGTTAAGGCAATTATTCGAATAGTGCTCTTGTTCCTGCCTTCCGTACGAATAATGGAAGAAGCGGTATGCCCGTCCATCACGGGCATTTGACAATCCATTAAAATCACATCGAAATCGTGTTTCTTCTCAGCATTAACCGCGTCCTGACCGTTTTTCTTTCGAATGCATTTGATGTTTGCTGATTTAAGCATATCCATGACAATTTCTGCATTAATGTCATTATCTTCAGCAAGCAAAACCCGCAACCCTTTAGGTAACGCAGGAATAATTTCATCTGCTGCACGTTCTGTACTTTCACTGACTGTGGCTGGGATGTGAAAGGTGAAGCTTGTCCCTTTGCCCAGCTCACTTTCTACATATAGCTCGCCATCTAATAGCTCAACTAAGCCTTTAGAGATCGCCAATCCTAGCCCGGTGCCTCCGAAATTGCGCGTGGTGGAAGAATCCGCTTGCTCAAACTTTTCAAAAATAAGGTGTACTTTGTCAGGAGCTATGCCAATTCCTGTATCGGTAACCGACACTTTTAGTGCCTGATGAGCATAACTGACGTTAACCGACACACTTCCTTCGCTTGTGAATTTTATCGCATTGCTAAGAAGGTTATTGATCACCTGACTAATTTTGCCTGCATCGACATTGAGGGCTTTAGGTACACCTTGTTCAACATGAAGCGTAATGTCGAACCCTTTTATTTGAGCTGCATGCCGATAGAGTTCACAAGAGGCATCTAGCAACTCGCGAATGGCGCAGCTCTGCATATCTGTGAGCATTTTCCCCGATTCAATCTTCGACCAGTCTAAAATACTGTCTAGGATGATCAGTAAGTTACTTGCTGAGCGTGAAATGGTTTTTGCTCTTGTTGCCACATGTTCAGGTAAATCATTCTCAAGCATCAATTCACATGAACCAATAATGCCATTCATCGGCGTTCTAATCTCGTGACTCATGTTGGCGAGAAACTGCGTTTTTGCCACATTGGCAGCTTCAGCTTCTTTTAGCGCCAGCGCGAGGTGTTCCGTTTTTTCTTCTATGCGTTTTTCCAAAGACTGATTCAATTCGCCTAGTTCTACATTCAGGCTTTGCTCAACCTCTCTTGCTTCCTTAAGTTCTTCAAACGCACCGAGCAACCTCCCCTCTAAACTCACGAACTCATCGCTCAGTGAGGACAGCTCTTGTATATGTAAAGCGCGCTGCGGGGCTTCTTTAGATTCCCTATTGCTGGGATCAAATTCAGCAATGTAGCGAACAAGCCGCCGGATAGGAGCGCCCACCATTTTTGCTACAACATAGCCGGTAAATGTTCCAAATGCAGATAATGCCAAAAGTAGCAGCAAGTCTTTTAACAAATAATTGCTCATGGACACCATCAAAAGTCGCTTGTCGAAGTAATAGCTCACCTTCCAACTAGCAAAGGGCATATCTTTAGCAAATCTCAGCCATGTTTTACCCTGAGGCCCGTTATCTACCTCAACTGAACAGTTCGGCTCACAATAATAAAACGGTGCTTTCGTTAGTGGCTTCATTTCTAAGGCTTTCGAGGCGTATATAACTTCTCCTTTTTGGTCCTCAATAAGCATCAAAAAACCGCCCAAGCTAAGCTTATCAATGGCGGAAAAACTCTTTAATGATAGAGAACCTTCAACGATACCTTTTGGCGTGCCGTCGCCATCTGTAATCGGGGCAGACAAGGCTACAATGGGATCGTTACCAAAACCACGGCCTTGAAATACGTTTGAAAGAAAAGGTTTGCCTGACTGCATCACTTCAAAGAAATAAGGTCTATAAGCCACATTCGGTAGACCGTTTTGTCTTGCTTTATCCAGCAAACTAGGTGGGTAAGCATGGGTTATATCGCCGTTATCATCGGCAATAAGGAAGGTCAGAAATTCTGGGTTATGTGACGCCAACACCCGTAAATTGGTCTGGGCAGCATTATCGAAATTGCTGCTTGATGCATCGCTAGATAACACTTGTGCAGCGCTAATAATGGCACTTTGGTGATGCTGAATAAAATTCGAGAGCTGAAATTCCAGTACGTTAACCCGCTGCGCCATGTAACTGTGAATTTGTTTTTCTTGCTGTTGTTGAAACAAGCTTACCGATAAGTAAATCACCGCCATGGAGGCAACAAAGAAACAGCCAGAGAAGAAGTAACCAAATAGGAAGTGTAGCGTAACTCGCTCAGACTTATGTGACGTTTGGCGTTTTAGCCCGTGTATTGCCAAATAGGCAAAATGCCCTATTACCAGCCCGAATACGCCGCTAACCCACGTCACCAACACGCCGGAAAAAAGCATGTTGACGTTATCGCCGTCATACAGTGAATGTTCTAAAACTAAAATGGGTAAAAAGACAATAGACCAAAAGCCTGCGCCTACTTTTATCACCTGTTTAAGTGATTTGTCGTAACCAAAAAAGCTAAGTACAACAGGCAGTAAAGTAAGACTTTCTTTCCCTACAATACTTCCCTCGTTAAGCCATAAAGGAAGGCTAATAACAAGCGCAATGGGGATTGAGACAAGAGGAGAAAATCGAAGGGAGGCGTACACCGCAACGCCTATCCCAAACGTAGCTATCCCTGTGCTATCAAAAGGTGGGTCGAGTGAATTTAACCCTGCACCTAGCGCACAAACGATTAATGCTTGAAGGGCCAGAGACCATGAAAAAGAAAATGAAATACTGCCTATTTTCAACGCATGTCTCCGGCCATCACTTTTAGTGTTGAGCCATGTAATCTAGGGTAAAGTTTGTAAGAAGCTTCACACCTAACTTCATGCCTTCATCATCAACATAAAATTCAGGCGTATGATGCGCTGGGCTATCTTCTTCAGACACGTCCAATGGCTTGCCGCCTACCCAAACATACAAACCTGGAATTTGCTCTTGGAAAAATGAAAAGTCTTCCGCGCCTGTCACAGGTTTAGAAAGCAGTGTATTTTCAACGCCTGCTGTACGCTGCATAGTGGGTAGCATAGCTTTCGTTAACTCTGGATCGTTGTACGTAATGGGGTAATAGTAATCTAGCGGTAAAGTAAGCTCTGCCTCGGCGCCCATGCTTTCTGCAATGGCCTTCACTTTACGCGGCAGTGACTCGTAAATGTGATCACGAGCGACTTTATTTAGCGTGCGAATTGTACCAACCATTTCTACTTCATTTGGAATGATGTTAGAACGGTTGCCGCCGTGAATAGAGCCAATAGACACCACTGCCGCGTCATCAATCAATTTTAATTCGCGACTAACGATGGTCTGAATCGACATGATCATTTGTGCCGCGGTCACAACCGGGTCGACACTTTTCCATGGGTAAGCACCGTGCGCTTGTTTGCCATGAATAACAATTTTAAACGGATCTACTGCGGCCATGGTGCCACCAGCGTTATAACGTACTTTACCTACATCTGTATTGGCATTGATATGTAAGCCAAAAATGGCATCAACATCAGGGTTCTTTAGAACGCCTTCAGCTACCATAACTTCTGCACCGCCTTTCTCTCCCGCTGGCGCGCCCTCTTCTGCAGGCTGGAAGATAAACTTCACTTTACCTTTCAACTCACCTTTTATTTCGGTAAGAATTTTTGCAGCGCCCATAAGCATTGCCATGTGAGTATCGTGACCACAAGCATGCATAACCGGCACTTCTTTTCCGTTGTATTCGCCTATTTGCGTTGAGCGGTATGCCAAGTCATTTTGCTCTTTGACAGGAAGACCGTCCATATCTGCACGCAGCGCAACTACAGGGCCCGGCTTGCCTGAGTCTAAAATTGCAACCACACCGGTTTTTGCAACACCGGTTTGCACCTCTAGCCCTAGATTTCTAAGGTAGTCAGCAACATATTCAGCGGTTTTGAACTCGCGATTTGATAGTTCAGGAAATTCATGAAAATGATGACGCCATTTAATTACATCAGGTTCTACTTTGTTGGCTAATTCATCAACATTGATTTGAGCAGCATTAGCAGCATTAGCAGCAGACACAGAGGCCAGCCCTGCAAATGCAAGTGACAGCAATTTCTGGTACATAACAATTATTTCCTTTGGTGTTTTTAGACAGAGTAAATCATCTCAAGGGAGAACACACCACTGAACTAACGATTGCTGATAAAAATCAATAAGCAAACGAAAATACCCCATTCACAAGCCAGTGGATATTAGACGGAAGTATAAGAAAGGAGGATTATTAGCGCTGACAACAAAAAAGGCGCCATTTGGCGCCTTTTCTTTATATATCAGCTTATTAGAAAGCTTACATTAGCTCTTTTGTCTACGCATTGCGTCGAAGAACTCATCGTTAGTCTTCGTCATTGACAGCTTACTGATAAGGAATTCCATCGCGTCAATTTCTGACATTTCATGAACAATTTTGCGAAGGATCCACATTTTCTGTAGTTCGTCTTGTGCAGTAAGCAGCTCTTCACGACGGGTACCTGAGCGGTTGAAGTCGATAGCTGGGAATACACGTTTTTCCGCAATTTTGCGGTTAAGGTGTAATTCCATGTTACCTGTACCTTTAAACTCTTCGTAGATAACTTCATCCATTTTAGAGCCGGTATCGATAAGCGCTGTTGCGATAATGGTTAAGCTTCCGCCTTCTTCAACATTACGAGCAGCACCGAAGAAACGCTTAGGTTTGTGAAGTGCATTAGCATCAACACCACCGGTAAGTACTTTACCTGATGAAGGAATAACCGTGTTGTATGCGCGCGCTAGACGAGTGATAGAGTCAAGCAGGATAACTACGTCTTTCTTGTGCTCTACAAGACGTTTGGCTTTTTCGATAACCATTTCAGCTACCTGACTCTTACCGTCCTTTGCATATCAGTCACTTCTTCAGGTCGTTCATCTATCAATAAGACAATGAGTTGAGCATCTGGGTAATTGGCAGTGATAGAAGAAGCTATATTTTGCAGTAGTATTGTTTTACCTGCCTTTGGAGGTGAGACAATCAAACCCCTCTGGCCTTTACCAATTGGCGACGCTAAATCCAGGACACGTGCCGTAATGTCTTCTGTTGAGCCATTACCACGTTCCATACGCAAGCGGTCTGCTGCGTGAAGCGGTGTAAGGTTTTCAAAAAGGATTTTGTTACGTGAGTTTTCAGGCTTGTCGAAGTTAACTTCGCGGATTTTTAGCAGAGCAAAGTAACGTTCACTGTCTTTTGGTGGACGAATTTTCCCGGCAATCGTATCACCGGTACGCAAGTTAAAGCGTCGTATTTGGCTTGGCGATACATAGATATCGTCTGGTCCTGCAAGATACGAAGAGTCAGCTGAGCGTAAGAAGCCGAAACCGTCCTGTAAAATTTCTAGTACCCCATCACCAAAGATGTCTTCACCGCTTTTTGCGTGTGTCTTTAGGATAGAGAAAATGATGTCTTGTTTTCTGGCGCGTGCCATGTTTTCCAGGCCCATTTCCTCGGCCAGGGCAACCAACTCGCTAATTGGTTTGTTCTTTAATTCAGTTAAATTCATACTGGTGGGTCTTTGTGCTTGAACTTCGCTTACAGGACTTAAAGTCACTCTGTTCTAGTTTAGATTTGATATCACCCGGATATGGGCGTAAGCAGAATGCTGCTCGGATGAGCGCTGAAGAAAAGTTAGCACTATATTTAATCAACGTCCAGCGTTTTACCACTGAAATGTTAAATAATTTGTAGCTCACTCTTCTAGAATGAAACGTTAGTACCTGTGGTGTAAATAAAAACCGGCGCTTTAATAGCACCGGTTTTCAATTTGCTTCTAATTACAGATTTTCGTTAAGAAACTCTGTTAATTGAGCTTTTGATAGCGCGCCAACTTTAGTTGCTGCAACGTTACCATTTTTGAAAAGTAGCAATGTAGGAATACCACGAATACCATATTTAGGTGGAGTTTCGTTATTTTCATCGACATTCAACTTGCCAACTGTTAACTTGCCATCAAACTCGGTCGCAACTTCTTCTAAGATTGGTGCGATCATTTTACACGGGCCACACCATTCGGCCCAGAAGTCAACCAGTACAGGACCTTCAGCATTGATAACATCTGCTTCGAATTTATCGTCAGATAACTGGATAATTTTGTCGCTCATTCTTTTCTCCATTATTGGTCTGTTGCTGATTTGTCTCAGCCCGACCATAAGTGTTATATAGAAACTGTTTTTTAATGCAAGCACTGATAAGCTATAAGCTATGCCTACTCACTTAACTGATACTCACTTTTCTGACCTGCCGATTAACGGCAAGGTTGTTGACGCCTTGGCGGCAGCTAATTTTTCACATTGTACACCAATTCAAGCACTTGCACTGCCTCCTTTATTGGAAGGTCACGACATTGCAGGTCAGGCTCAAACCGGAACCGGTAAAACCATTGCCTTCTTGGTGGCTACATTTCACTATTTGCTAAGCAAAGCAGAAAATGCAGATAACAGCAAATCAAATGGCCCTCGCGCAATTATTATGGCGCCGACCAGAGAGCTAGCCGTTCAAATTTATAACGACGCCAAATTGCTTAGTGAGCACACTGGATTGTCGCTTGGTTTGATTTATGGGGGCGAAGGTTACCAAAGTCAACGTGAAACTTTGGAAGAAGGGGTAGATATTATAATTGGTACGACAGGACGCATTCTTGATTACTACAAACAGAATGTGTTCACACTGAAGAATATTCAGGTTGCCGTACTTGATGAAGCCGACCGTATGTTCGATTTGGGCTTTATTAAAGATATCCGCTTTTTATTCCGTCGTATGCCTCCGGCAAGCGAACGCTTAAGCATGCTATTTTCAGCAACGCTAAGTTACCGCGTACAGGAACTTGCTTACGAGCACATGAACAATCCAACCCATGTTCAGGTGGCGCCAGAGCAAACAACCGCTACACGCGTTTCTCAAGAGCTATTCTACCCGTCTGATGATGACAAGATGCTGTTGCTTCTTACGCTACTTGAAGAAGAATGGCCGGAAAAAGCGATTGTGTTCGCAAACACGAAAAACAGCTGTGAAAAAGTCACCGACTGGCTTACCGCAGATGGCCATCGTGTGGGCTTACTTAGCGGCGATGTACCACAGAAGAAACGCTTGGGGATCTTAGAAGATTTCACCAAGGGTAACCTAGACATTCTGGTGGCAACCGACGTTGCAGCGCGCGGCCTTCACATTGACGCGGTAACGCACGTTTTTAACTACGACTTACCTGACGACGCCGAAGACTATGTACACCGTATTGGTCGTACTGGCCGTGCAGGACAAAGTGGTGTTGCAATTAGTTTCGCATGCGAAAAATACGCACTAAACTTACCTGCAATTGAGCAATACATCCAAAAGGCTATTCCGGTTACCGATTACGACCGCAGTGCGCTACTTGACGATGTAACGCCACCAAAGCCACGTAGAAGACGTACGCCTAACAATAGAAATACTTCACGCCGTGGTAACGGTAGAGGCCGAGGAAAGCCCCAGCAACGCAATAATAGAGCGCAGTAATAAGGCGTAAAGGAACTCAATAAGAATCGAGATTTTATGCAGGCAGAACTCCAGCACGACGCACAGACCTATGGTGAGTATTACGCCGCCGTAGACTTAGGCTCTAACAGCTTTCACATGGTGATTGTTCACGTTGTTAACGGCAGTGTGCAAATAATAGGGAAAATTAAACAGAAAGTGCGCCTGGCAGCAGGTTTAGATGATGATTTCGCACTTGATGACGTAAGCATGGAACGCGGCTGGCAATGCCTGCAAGTATTCTCGGAACGCCTGCAGGATATTCCTCCCTCAAACATTAAGATTGTCGCTACGGCCACGTTGCGATTAGCAACCAATGCTCATGTATTCATTCGCAAAGCGGAAGAAATTCTCAATCATAAACTTGAAGTAATTAGCGGTGAGGAAGAAGCGCGGCAAATTTATCTTGGCGTAGCTTATACATCAGCTAACCAAGGTAACAGCCTAGTCATTGATATTGGCGGAGCCAGCACAGAAATAATCATCGGCAACGATATGCAGCCTATTCATCTGAAAAGTTTAGATATGGGTTGCGTAACCTTTATGGAGCGCTACTTCACTGGTGGCACTATTACCGAAGAGAATTTCAATAACGCCAAGCAAGCCGCACATGCGCTCATTGCCGAAGTGTCAGACGCGTTCTTATGTTTTGACTGGGAAAACTGCTTAGGTGCGTCAGGCACGCCGCAAGCCATTACTGAAATTCTTGTAGCACAAGGGATCAGTGATGCTATTCGCTTGGACTATTTGTACCACTTAGAACAGCAGTGCATTGAATGCGGCAGCATCAAAACCCTTGATATCGACGGGTTGGAAGACAATAGAAAAGCTATATTTCCTTCTGGTTTAGCAATACTTATCAGCTTATTTGAAGCGCTTACGATTAAGCACATGAATATTTCTGGTGGTGCCCTTCGGGAAGGTCTCATTTATGGCATGTTAGATAATGTCACTGACAACGACCGTCGCCAGCAGACGCTTAACCAAGCCAAGCACCGCTATCACATTGATGCGAGTCATGCTAACTCTGTAAGGCATGTTGCGCTTACCTTGTGTCATCAACTATGTGCACAACAGAACATCTGTCACCTAGACACAGAAACCATTTTAGGCGCGGCCGCACAGCTTCACGAGATAGGTCTGCACATAGAATACAAGCGTCATCATGAGCACGGTGGGTATATTTTAAGTCACATAGATTTACCCGGTTTTACTCGTCTTCAGCGCGCCGCTATTCGCGACTTGGTTGCCCAGCATAGGTTAACTATCAAGCCTCAGGTATTTGATAAATACCATGAGGACTACCGCCCAATGTTAAAAGGGTTACTGCGTATTTTACGCATAGCGGTGGTGCTATGTTTGCGTCGTCAGAACAAACATATTCCTGAAGTGAACCTGCACTGTGAAGACAGTAAGTGGACACTTACTTTCCCGAGTGCTGGCTGCAACATAAAGCGGGCTGCGAACTAATTTGTAAGTAACCACTCACAAACAGCTAAACCGCAGAGCGTTTAGTTAATTTTATGAAAAAGAAAGCCGTGCATTGCACGGCTTTTTTGTTCGCATATAAGCAGTATATCACCCAGCTATCAGGTTAATTACCGCTCTGCTTAGCTAATAGCGCCGCAGCCTGCGGGGCGAAATAGGTGAGAATACCGTCGGCGCCAGCGCGTTTAAACGCTAACAGCGACTCTAGAATTACCGCTTCTTCGTTCAACCAGCCATTGGCAAAAGCCGCTTTATGCATGGCGTATTCGCCACTCACTTGGTATGCAAATGTTGGCACTTTGAACTCGTCTTTGCAGCGTCGCACCACATCTAAATACGGCATACCCGGCTTAACCATTACCATGTCAGCGCCTTCTTCGATATCTAGTGCAATTTCGTGAAGTGCTTCATCGGTATTTGCGGGGTCCATTTGATAGGTTTTCTTGTTACCGCCTTTTATATTTGCGGCCGAACCGACTGCATCGCGAAACGGGCCGTAATACGCAGACGCGTACTTTGCTGAATAAGCCATAATGCACGTATTAATATGACCGGCTTCTTCAAGCGCCTTACGAATACTTCCTATGCGACCATCCATCATATCTGAAGGCGCAACAATATCGGCTCCCGCTTCGGCATGCGATAGCGCTTGCTTAATCAGTACCTCTACCGTTTCATCGTTCATTACATAGCCGCTCTCATCAAGAAGGCCATCTTGTCCGTGAGAGGTAAAAGGGTCTAATGCAATGTCAGACATCAGCATTACTTCAGGAAACGCCTGCTTTAAGGCTCTCATTGCTTTCTGAGCAAGTCCTTCAGGGTTAAATGCTTCGCTTGCACATTCAGTTTTAAGTGACATTGGCGTGACCGGGAAAAGCGCAATCGTTTTAATACCTAATTCAACCCACTTCGCAGTCTCCTGCACAAGTAAATCGATAGAAAGTCTTTCTACACCAGGCATGGAAGGCACAGCCTCACGTGCATTTTCGCCAGGTAGTACAAATACAGGATAAATGAGATCGTCAGTCGTTAAACGGTGTTCTGCCACAAGCCCTCTTAAAGCATCTTTGGCGCGTAAACGGCGCATTCGTCTATGAGGGAAAGGTGAAGATGTCATAGTTTTTCCTGTAAATATTTATGTATTACTGTATTGCGACCTGCGGCCTTCGCTTCATAAAGGCACTCGTCAGCAACCTTAAATAGGTTTTGCGCATGTTCTTCGTCAGTAATGATC
>LUMD01000204.1_pt1 | contig 24190 bp, 23 predicted proteins | sample 729651 | NCBI WGS metagenome assembly LUMD01 (sample SAMN03860272, study PRJNA289734) | marine metagenome | biome: seawater column; feature: ocean; material: water; isolation source: Red Sea water column Station 34 - depth 258m | place: Saudi Arabia: Red Sea | collected 2011-10-15 | depth 258 m | reverse complement strand
GCCGTGGACCATGACCCTGCCGCTGGTCGTGCTGGCCGGCCTGTCGATCGTCGGCGGCGTCCTGCAGTTGCCGTTCGCCAAGTCGCTCAAGTTCCTGGAGCACTGGCTGGAGCCGTCGCTGTTCGGCAACGAGGTCCACCCGCACCTCGGCGCCGGCACCCTCTGGGCGCTGGCGGCGATCGCCGTGGTCGGCGGGCTGTGCGGCATCGCCGTGGCCGTGGCCGCCTACGAGCGCCGCCGCCTCGACCACCGGCCCTTCGAGCAGCCGCTGCTGGCCGACGCCTGGCGCATCGACCGCGGCGTCTCCGACTTCATGGGAGGCCCCGGTCGGGCCGCCTTCGACGCCACCTCGACGTTCGACGAGCGGGTCGTGGACGGCGCCGTCGACGGGGTCGGCGGCCTGGTCCGGCGCCTCGCCGGCCTGCTACGCCGCTTCCACAACGGCCTGGTCCGCACCTACGCCGCCGGCGTCGCCCTCGGGGCGGTCGCCCTGCTGCTGTGGTTCCTCACGAGGGCCAGCTGGTGAGCGCCGTGTCCCCGTCCGTGCTCGCCGCCTCCGGGACCGCCGTGTCCTTCCCGATCCTGCCGGCCCTCATGGCCGTGCCGCTGCTCGGCGCCCTGCTCGTCCTCGTCGCGCCCCGGCAGCGGCCGGAGCTGCGCAAGCTCACCGCCGTGCTGGCGACGGTGACGACCGGCGCGCTGTCGCTGTGGCTGCTCCGGGCCTTCGACACCCACCACGGCGCCGACTTCCAGTTCGCCAGCCGCCACGCCTGGCTGGACGACCTCGGCGTGTCGTGGCTGTTCGGCGTCGACGGGATCTCGCTGTTCCTCGTGGTGCTCACCGGGGTGCTGTTCCCGATCGCCCTGTTCGCCAGCGACCCGGAGCACGACGACCGGGCGTACTACGCCTGGCTGCTGGTCCTCGAGGCCGGCTGCATGGGCGTGTTCACCAGCCTCGACCTGGTCGTGTTCTTCCTCTGCTTCGAGGTCGTGCTGGTGCCGATGTACTTCCTCATCGGCCGCTGGGGGCACGGCAACCGCACCTACGCCGCCACCAAGTTCTTCCTGTACACGATGGCCGGCTCGGCGCTGATGCTGGTCGGGATCCTGACCCTCGGGTTCCTCCACGCCGACGCCACGGGCGGGGCCGTCACCTTCGACCTGGTCGCCATCGCCGAGGCGCAGAGCCTGTCGACAGGAACCGCCCGCTGGGTGTTCCTCGCCTTCGCCCTGGCGTTCGCCGTGAAGGTGCCGATCTTCCCGCTGCACACCTGGCTGCCGCACGCCCACACCGAGGCCCCGACCGCCGGGTCGGTGATCCTCGCCGGCGTGCTCCTCAAGCTGGGCACCTACGGTTTCCTGCGCTTCGGGCTGTACCTGTTCCCGGAGGCCACCCACCACTTCGCCCCGGTGTTCCTCGTGCTGGGCGTGGTCGGCATCGTCTACGGCGCCGTGGTCGCCACGATGCAGAAGGACCTCAAGCGCCTGGTCGCCTACTCGTCGGTGGCGCACCTCGGGTTCATCGTGCTGGGCACGTTCGCCCTCAACACCGAGGGCATCGAGGGTGGCCTGCTCCAGATGGTCAACCACGGCATCTCGACGGGCGCCCTGTTCATCCTCGTCGGGATGCTCTACGAGCGCCGCCACACCCGCCAGATCGACGAACTGGGCGGCCTGCAGCGGTCGGCGCCGAAGCTGGCGGCGGTGTTCACGGTCGTGATGCTGTCGTCGATCGGCCTGCCGGGCCTGAACGGGTTCGTCGGCGAGTTCCTCGTGCTGGTCGGGACGTTCAACGCCCACCGCTGGTACGCCGTGGTCGCCGCCGGCGGGGCCGTGCTGGCCGCCCTCTACCTGCTGTGGGCCTACCAGCGGGTGTTCCACGGCCCGGCCGAGGGCGAGAACGCCACGATGCCCGACCTGCGCCTGCGTGAGGGCCTGGTGCTGGCCCCGCTGCTGGCGCTGATCGTGGTGCTCGGCGTCTACCCGAAGCCGGTGATCGAGCGCATGGAGCCGGCGGTCGACGCCCTCGTGGAGCACATCGAGCACCACGTCGACGGCTTCCACGAGCCGACCAGCCGCCTCGGCGCCGACCTGGGCGTCGAGTCCGGTGATGCGCACGACTCGGGGGACGGCCACTGATGCTCGCCCACACCGGCCACGCCTCCGTCATGGTGATCCTCTGGTGGGCGCTCATCCCGCTGCTGGTCCTGTCGCTGGCGGGCCTGCTGTTGCTGACCGTCGCCTCGCTGGTGCGCCGCCTGCCGTCGTGGCTGCCGGCCGCCTGGACGGTGGTCGCGGGCCTCGCCGTGCTGGTCTCGCTGGTGCCGCTGTGGGACCGGGTGCAGGACGAGGGGCCGCGCTCGTACCTGGCGGGTGCCGTCGCCGTCGACGGATCGGTGCTGTTCGTGACCGGCCTGCTCGCCGTCGCCGTGGTCGCCACGGCCCTGCTGGCCCGCCCGTACCTGGAGCGGGAGGACCTGCCGGGCGTCGAGCCGTACGTGCTGCTGCTGCTGTCGGCCGCCGGCGGCGTCGTCATGGCGTCGGCCAACGACCTGATCGTGCTGTTCCTCGGCCTCGAGGTGCTGTCGATCGCGGTCTACGTGCTGGCGGCCCTGCACCTGCGCCGCATCCAGTCCCAGGAGGCGGCCCTCAAGTACTTCGTGCTGGGGGCGTTCGCCTCGGCGTTCCTGCTCTACGGCATCGCCCTCGTGTACGGCGCCACCGGCTCGACCGCACTGGGCCGCATCTCCGCCCACCTGTCCTCGGCGGTGCTGCTCGAGGACGGGATGCTGCTGGCCGGCTTCGGCCTGCTGCTGGTGGGCCTGGGCTTCAAGGTGGCGGCGGTGCCGTTCCACGCCTGGACCCCCGACGTCTACCAGGGCGCCCCGACGCCGGTGGTGGCGTGGATGGCGGCCGGCGTCAAGGCGGCCGGCTTCGCCGCCCTGCTGCGGGTGTTCGTGCTGACGTTCGGCTCCTGGTCGGGGGAGTGGGGGCCCGCCGTATGGGGCCTCGCCGTCCTCACGGTGCTGGGCGGCTCGGTGGTCGCCGTCGTACAGGTCGACGTGAAGCGGATGCTGGCCTACTCGTCGATCGCCCATGCCGGGTTCCTGCTGGTCGGCGTGCAGGCGTCGTCGGAGCGGGGCACCGCCGCCGTGCTGGCCTACCTCGGCGCCTACACGCTGCTGGCCTGCGGCAGCTTCGCCGTGCTCACCGTGGTCGGCGGCACCGGCGACGACCGGCACGGCCTCGACGCCTACCGGGGCCTCGCCGCCCGCCGCCCCTGGCTGGCCGGCGCCTTCGCCGTGCTGCTGCTGGGCCAGGCCGGCGTGCCGTTCACCGCCGGCTTCGTCGCCAAGTTCGGCGTGATCGCCGCGGCGGTCGAGGGGGAGTCGTACTGGCTGGCCGGCGTGGCCATGCTGGCCGCCGCCGTCGCCGCCTTCGTCTACCTGCGCATCATCGTCGCCATGTACCTCGAGGGCGACGATGCGGCCCCGGAGGTCGAGCCGTCCCCGTGGGGCCCGCGCCTCGTCATCGCCGTGTCGGTGCTGCTGGTGCTCGTCCTCGGCGTCGTTCCCGGCCCGCTGGTCGACCTGGCGAGGGACGCCGTCCCCGCCCTGGTGGGGGGCTGACATGGCGTGCGGGCACGGCCGACCGAGGCCGATCCTCACGGTGAAGGCTGCCGTGTCCGATAGCCTCCCCGAGTCGCTAGGTTCCCCCTTCGTGTCCGAGTTCCTTCGCAGCTGGCTCCTGCTGGTCGTCTTCGGCGGCCTCGCCGTCGTTCTCGTCGGCGTGTTCCTCGGCCTCGGCGCACTGCTCCGCCCCACGCGTGTGACCGACCAGAAGGTCATGAACTACGAGAGCGGCGTCGACCCCCAGGGCGACCGGTGGAGCCAGTCGAACATCCGCTACTACGTGTTCGCCCTCATGTTCGTGCTCTTCGACGTGGAGGCCGTGTTCATCTTCCCGTGGGCCGCCCGGCTCGAGGCCTACGGCATGTTCGGCCTCGTCGAGATGGCCATCTTCATCTTCATCCTCGCCCTGGGCCTCTTCTACGCCTGGCGCAAGCGGCTGCTGCGGTGGATCTGAGGACCGGGGGAACGCACTGATGGGACTCGTCGAGAACGGCAAGCTGCCGAAGCCCCTCACGGCGCTGCTGAACGTCAGCCGCAAGTACTCCCTCTGGGTGTACCAGTGGGGCCTCGCCTGCTGCGCCATCGAGATGGGCGCCGCCTTCGCCTCGCCCCGCTACGACGTGATGCGCCTCGGCGTCATCCCGTTCCCGGCCTCGCCCCGCCAGGCCGACCTGGTCGTCATCTCGGGCACCGTCACCGACAAGATGGCGCCGGCCGTCAAGCGCCTCTACGAGCAGATGCCCGACCCCAAGTACGTGATCTCGATGGGGTCCTGCGCCAACTGCGGCGGCCCCTACTGGGACTCCTACTCGGTGACCAAGGGCGTCGACCAGGTCATCCCCGTCGACGTCTACGTGCCCGGCTGCCCGCCGCGGCCCGAGGCGCTGCTCGAGGGCATCGTGCTGCTCCAGGAGCGCATCCGCTCCGAGGACATGGCCGAGCGCTGGAACGGGGACCCCATTGTCGTCTCCTGAGGACACCGTGGACGCCGAGGCACCCGTGGTGGTCGAGGCCGACGAGGCGCGTGACGCCGTCGTCGCCGCGCTGGCCGACGCCCTCGGCGACGGCCTCGTGGCCAGCGAGGTCCAGCCCGGCGTCGACGCCTGGGTGCGGGTCACCGCCGACGCCTGGGTCGCCGCCGGCGAGGCGCTGCGCGACCGCTGCGGCATGCGCTACTTCAACTTCCTGTCCGCCATCGACTGGCAGCCGTCGCCCTTCGGCCGCGACATGGACGCCCAGGTCGACGGCCCCGAGGCCAGAGAGCCCGAGCCGCGGGAGCCGGGCGTCACCGGCGGCGACACCCGCTTCCAGCTGCTGGCCCGCGTCCACAACCCCGACACCGGGATCGGCGTGCACGTCAAGGCCGACCTGGTCGGCGACGCCCCCGAGGTCGACTCGTGGATCCCCGTCTACCCGGGCGCCGACTGGCACGAGCGGGAGGCCTGGGAGATGTTCGGCATCTCGTTCCGCGGCCACCCCAACCAGGTGCACCTGTACCTGCCGGGCGCCTTCGAGGGCAACCCGCTGCGCAAGGACTACCCGCTGCTGGCCCGGCGCATCAAGCCCTGGCCCGGCATCGTCGACGTCGAGCTGATGCCCGGGGACGACAGCGACGACGACGCCGACTCATCCGGGGAAGGTGCCGAGGGGGGTGACGACGAGTGACCGACATCGCCGACCCGCAGCAGCTCTCGTACATCGCCGCCCAGGCCGCCGACGCCCGGGTCAACATCGAACTCGAGACCGAGGGCATGACCCTCAACATCGGTCCGCAGCACCCCGCAACGCACGGCACGCTGCGCGTCATCGTGCGCCTCGACGGCGAGCGGGTCGTGGCCGCCGAGCCGGTCATGGGCTACATGCACCGCGGCTACGAGAAGCTGGCCGAGGTCCGCACCTACCCGCAGGTCACCACGCTGGTCAACCGCATCGACTGGCTGGGCAGCTTCGCCAACGAGGTCCCGTTCATCCTGGCCGCCGAGCGGCTCATGGAGGTCGAGGCCCCATTGCGTGCCAAGTGGATCCGCACCGCCCTGTTCGAGCTGTCCCGCATCGCCAACGTGGTGCTGTTCCTCGGCGACATGGGCGTCCAGCTGGGTGCCGTCACGCCGGTGTTCTTCGCCTTCCGCGACCGCGAGTTCGTCCTCAACCAGATCGAGGCCGTCACCGGCGGGCGCTTCCACCCCAACTTCGACCGCATCGGCGGCCTCAAGGACGACCTGCCAAAGGGCTGGATCGAGGAGACCCGCGGCGTGCTCGGCCGGATCCGGACCTTCTGCGACGAGATGGAGGACCTGGTCGTCGGCAACGAGATCTTCCAGGCCCGCACCCGCGGCATCGGCGTCATCCCCGCCGACGTCGGCCTCTCGTACGGCCTGTCGGGCGCCAACATCCGCGCCAGCGGCGTCGACTGGGACCTGCGCCGCGACAGCGACATGGGCCTCGCCCACGGCGAACTGGACTGGAAGGTCTGGACCCACCCCGACGGCGACTCGTTCGCCCGCTACTGGGTGCGCCTCCAGGAGGTCCGCGAGGCCTGCACCATCGTCGAGCAGTGCCTCGACGGCATCCCCTCCGGCCCGGTCATGGCCAAGGTGCCGCGGATCATCAAGGTGCCCGCCGGCGAGGCCTACGCCGAGACCGAGAACCCGCTCGGCGTCATGGGCTACTACATCGTCTCCAAGGGCGACCTGGTGCCCTACCGGGTCAAGATCCGCTCGGCGTCGTTCAACAACGTGTCGATCACCCCGTGGGTGCTCGAGGGCACCTACGTCCCCGACGTGATCTCGATCCTCGCCAGCCTCTACTTCATCCTCGGGGACATCGACCGGTGAGCGCCGACCGTTGAGCACGCTGACCCTCGCCGTGGAGCTGGCCTACTGGCAGCAGACCACCATCCGGGCGGTCGTCGCCCTCGTGGCGGTCCTGATCCCGGCCGGCACGCTCGTCTACCTGTTCCTCTTCAAGATGATGAGCTTCATGCAGAGCCGCCTCGGCCCCATGGAGGCCGGCCCCTACGGCTCGCTGCAGCTGCTCGCCGAGGTCGGCAAGTTCCTCCAGAAGGAGGACGTGCTGCCCCGCAAGGCCGACCGGGTCGTGTTCAAGGCCGCCCCGTTCGTGGTGCTCATCTCCACGTTCCTGCTGGTGCTGGTCATCCCCGGCGGCCCCGACGCCTTCTTCATCGATGTCGACACCGGCATCTTCCTGGCGCTGGCCGTGTCGTCCATCTCGGTCATCGGGATCCTCATGGCCGGCTGGGCGTCGTCGTCCAAGTACTCGCTGCTGGGCGCCCTGCGGGCCACCGGCCAGCTCATCGCCTACGAGCTGCCGCTGGTGCTGGCCGTCATGGGCGTGGTCATCCAGGCCGGCACCCTCAACATGCAGGGCATCGTGATGGCCCAGGCCGAGGGCGAGATCTTCGGCTTCGGCGCCATCGGCAACCCGTTCATCATCACGCAGTTCCTCGGCTTCGTGATCTTCCTGATCGCCGTGCAGGCCGAGCTCACCCAGCCGCCGTTCGACATGCCGGTCGCCGAGTCCGAGATCGTGACCGGCTACCTCACCGAGTACACCGGCATGCGGTTCCTGCTGTTCTTCATCGGCGAGTTCGCCACGGCCGGCATCTTCTCGGCGCTTGCCGCGACGCTCTTCCTGGGCGGCTGGTACGTGCCGGGCCTCGACCCGACCGACAACCTGTTCAACGTCATCGGCCCGCTGGTGCTGATGGGCAAGATCATCCTGGTGGCCTTCCTCATCTTCTGGTTCCGGTTCACCTACCCCCGGTTCCGGGAGGACCAGCTCCAGACGCTGGCCTGGAAGGTCCTGATCCCGCTGTCGCTGGTCAACATCGTCGTGACCGGCGTACTGAAGGTGCTCGTCTGATGCCACGACCCAACCTCAAGCTCCCCGGCCTGCTGAAGGGCCTCGGCGTCACCATGAAGACGATGGTGCGCACCCTCACGAAGGGCGCCCACACCGTCCAGTACCCGCGGGTCAAGGAGGCGCCCACCACCCGGGCACGCGGCGTCATCGCCCTCCACGAGGAGAACTGCACGGCCTGCATGCTGTGCGCCCGCGAGTGCCCCGACTGGTGCATCTACATCGAGGGCCACAAGTACCTGGCGCCACCCCGCCGGGCCGGCGGCAAGCCCCGCCAGAAGAACGCCCTCGACCGCTTCGACATCGACTACGCCCTGTGCATGTACTGCGGCATCTGCGTCGAGGTCTGCCCGTTCGAGGCCCTGTTCTGGACGCCCGAGTTCGAGTACTCCGAGCCGAAGATCGCCGACCTGCTCCACGACAAGTCGAAGCTCGGCGAGTGGATGGAGACGGTGCCGGACTTCACCGACTACGAGGCCGGCAGCGAGGCCAAGAAGGCCAAGGTGCCGCGATGATGCTCGCCGCACTCCCGGGCTTCGAGCCGCTGGTCTCCGGCGACGCCGTCGTCGCGCAGAACATCGCGTTCGGCATCCTGGCCGTCGTGATGGTGGCGGCCGCCCTGCGGATGGTCACCACCCCCAACGTGGTGCACGCCGCCCTCTACCTGGTGATCGTCCTGGCCGGCGTGGCCGGGATCTTCATCCTGCTGGGCGCCGAGTTCGTCGGCGTCACCCAGGTGCTCGTCTACATCGGCGCCATCGTCGTGCTGTTCCTGTTCGGCATCATGCTGACGCGCGGCGCCCTCGGTGAGGACGAGGACGCCGCCACCGAGAAGCGCCGCATGGCCCTCATGGTCGGCGTGCTGCTGCTGGTCGTCACCGGCGGTGCCCTGCTGGACTCGTTCGGCGACGCCGCCATGGACCGGTCGCGGCCCAGCCTCACCGCCGAGATCGGCGACTCGATCTTCAGCCAGTACATCGTCCCGTTCGAGGCGGTGTCGGTCCTGCTGCTGGCTGCCCTCATCGGCGCCGTCGTCGTGGCGAGGAAGGAGTAGGCGATGCTGCTCAACCAGTTCCTCCTGCTCTCGGCCGTCCTGTTCGCCATCGGCGTCTACGGCGTCCTGGCCCGTCGCAACGGCGTGCTCGTGCTCATGTCGATCGAGCTGATCCTCAACGCCGTCAACATCAACCTGGTGGCCTTCTCGGCCGTGCGCGAAACGGTCGGTGGCGAGGTGTTCGCCCTGTTCGTCATCGCCGTGGCCGCCGCCGAGGTCGGCGTGGGCCTGGCCATGGTGCTGCTGCTCTACCGCAACCGCCGCAGCATCGACCTCACCGAGATCGACCTGATGCGGGGCTGACGTGACCGACCTGCTCACCCTCGCCGCCTCCGCCGCCGGCTCCGGCCTGCCCCTCGGGATCACCGAGGGCGGCGCCTGGCTGCTGCGCAACGTCTGGCTGATCCCGCTGCTGCCGGCGCTCTCGTTCGTCGGGATCCTGTTCTTCGGGAAGCGCCTGCCCAAGGGCGGCTCCGAGCTCGGCATCGCCTTCGTCGGCATCGCCTTCGTGCTGGCGCTGCTCACCGCCGTCGCCTGGATCGACCACCGCGACGACTTCCACGGCGAGGAGGTCACCCGTACGGTGGCCGTCGCCGAGCACCACGACGACCATGGCGACGAGCACCACGGCGGCCACGGCCACCCGTCGCTGGCGGTCCACAACACCGTCACCTGGTTCCAGTCCAACGGCGTCGAGTTCACCGTCGGTACCCTCGTCGACGGCCCGGCGGTGATGATGCTGGTCGTCGTCACCCTCGTGTCGCTGCTGGTGCACGTGTACTCCACCGACTACGTGGCCGGCGACCGGCGCTACACGCACTTCTTCGCGTTCCTGTCCCTGTTCAGCGCCTCGATGCTGCTGCTGGTCGTGTCCGAGAACACGCTGCAGCTGCTGGTCGCCTGGGAGCTGGTCGGCGTCTGCTCGTTCATACTGATCGGCCACTGGTGGGAGGAGAAGCCCAACAGTGACGCCGCCCTCAAGGCGTTCCTCACCAACCGGGTCGGCGACATGGGCCTCCTCGTCGGCGTCACGATCCTGTTCTTCACGGTCGGCTCGGCGCTGCCCGGCCAGTTCGGTTCGTTCTCGATCGCCGAGACCAACGCCCTCGCCAACGCCGGCGTCCTGTCGCACACGGCGCTGCTGGTCGCCTCGTGCTGTCTGATGGCGGCCGTCATGTCGAAGTCCGGCCAGTTCTTCCTGCACACCTGGCTGCCCGACGCCATGGCCGGCCCGACGCCCGTGTCGGCGCTCATCCATGCCGCCACCATGGTCGTCGCCGGCGTCTTCATGATCGCCCGCATGTACGGCGTGTTCTTCGAGGGCTTCTCGATCGGCGGCAGCTCCATCAACATGATGGCGCTGGTCGGCGGCCTCACCACGCTCGTCGGCGCCTCGCTGGCGTTCGTCCAGAGCGACATCAAGAAGGTGCTCGCCTACTCGACGATCTCGCAGTTGGGCTACATGGTCATGGCGCTCGGCGTCGGGGCCTGGACCGCCGCCATGTTCCACCTCTTCACGCACGCCTTCTTCAAGGCCTGCCTGTTCCTCGGCTCGGGCTCGGCCGCCCACGCCGTCCACTCGTTCGACATGAAGGCCGACATGGGCGGGCTCCGCAAGGAGATGCCCCACACGTTCCGCACGTTCGTGGTCGGCTCGATCGCCCTGGCGGGCCTGCCGCCACTGGCCGGCTTCTGGTCCAAGGACGAGATCCTCGTCGGCACCGGCGGCTGGGGCCTGTTCGGCGGCACCGGCGGCAACGGCGCCTACACCTTCATGCTGGTGATGGGCATCGCCACCGCGGCCCTGACCGCCGCCTACATGACCCGCTGCGTGTACCTCACCTTCTTCGGCGAGTTCCGCGGCCACGGCCATCCGCACGAGTCGGGTCCCCGCATCGTGGTTCCGCTGTGGATCTTGGCGGGCCTCGCCATCGTCGCCGGCTTCCTCAACCTTCCGAAGGGCTTCCCGTTGGTGCCCGACTCGCTCCAGGAGCGGTTCGGCCACTTCGTCGAGCCGGTCGCCGGCTACTTCCCGACCATCGCCCACGGCACGCCCAGTTGGTCGCTGGCCATCTTCTCGACGCTGGTCGTGGTCGCCGCCATCGGTGTGGCGTACCGCTACTACTTCGTGAAGGTCGAGGCCGCCTCGAAGGCCTGCGGCAAGAGCCTCACCGAGCTCCCGAACGGCCCCGCCACGAAGTACCCGCTGGCGCGTCGGGGACACAACCTGCTCGTCCAGAAGTACTACCTCGACCACCTGTACACGGACGTCATCGCCGGCGGCACCAAGGGCCCCCTTGCGGACGTCGCGTACGCGGTCAACCAGAACGTCATCGACGGCGTGGTCAACGCCGCGGGGGAGAACGCCGTCAAGGCGGGCAACCTCGTCTACCACCGCTTCGACCAGTTGGTGGTCGATGGCGTCGTCAACACCTCGGGCCGTGCCTCCTTGGACGCGGGCGAGGAGCTTCGCAAGATCCAGACCGGAAAGGTCCAAGGCTACGCGGCGATCCTGTTCGCCGCCGCCACGGTCCTCGCCGGCGTGTTCATCGTCATCGTCTAGGAGACGGCCGACATGGAAAACCTGCTCGACGGCTGGGGCCTCACGGTCGCCACGTTCTCGCCCCTGGTGGGCGTGGCGATCATGCTGCTCATTCCCAAGGACCAGGAGGAGCGGCACAAGCTGATCGCCCTCGTCACCTCCCTGTGGGTGGCGTTCGTCAGCGTGCTGCTGCTCATCGGGTTCGACCTCGACCACACCGACCGGCTGCAGTTCGTGGTCGACAAGGTGTGGATCGACGTCATCTCGAGCCACTACGCGGTCGGCCTCGACGGCATGTCGCTGCCGCTGCTGCTCCTGACCGTGCTGGTGGTGCCGCTGTGCATCGTCTACAGCTGGAACCACTTCCCGGAGCCCCGCAACCCCAAGGCGTTCCTGATCCTCATCCTGATCCTCGAAACCGGGATGATCGGCACCTTCGTCGCCCAGGACCTGGTGCTGTTCTTCGTGTTCTTCGAAGTGGTGCTGCTGCCGATGTTCTTCATGATCGCCGTGTGGGGCGGTCCGAACCGGCGCTACGCCTCCCTCAAGTTCTTCCTGTTCACGCTGTTCGGCTCGGCGCTGATGCTGGTGAGCTTCCTCGCCCTGTTCTTCCTGACGGGGGCCGAGTCGTTCGTGTTCGCCGACCTGGCCGACAACGTGGTGGCGCATGGCGTGTCCCGCACCGCCCAGTTGTGGATCTTCGGCGGCATGTTCCTGGGGTTCGGCATCAAGGTGCCGATGTTCCCGTTCCACACCTGGCTGCCCGACGCCCACACCGAGGCCCCGACGGTCGGCTCGGTGATCCTGGCCGCCGTGCTGTTGAAGCTCGGCACGTACGGCTTCATCAGGATCGCCATCCCGATCCTTCCGGAGGCCGCCGTGGAATGGGCGCCCTGGATCGGCCTGCTGGCCGTCATCGGCATCATCTACGGCGCCCTCGGCTGTCTCGCCCAGACCGACATGAAGCGCCTCATCGCCTTCTCGTCGGTGGCCCACATGGGCTTTGTGATGCTCGGCATCGCCACGCTCACCGACTTCGGCATCAACGCCGCCATCATGGGCATGGTCGCCCACGGCCTCATCACCGGCATGCTCTTCTTCCTCGCCGGTTCGATGAAGGAGCGCTACCACACCCTCGAGATCAGCCGCCTGGGCGGCCTGCTGGTGCAGGCGCCGCGGATGGGCTGGGTGTTCGGGCTCTGCGCCATGGCGTCGCTGGGCCTGCCGGGCCTGGCCGGCTTCTGGGGTGAGTTCCCGGCGATCCTGTCGGCCTACAGCCCGGGCAACGGCGTGCCGGTCGAGACGTTCCGCACGTTCATGGTGGTCGCAGCCCTCGGCACGGTGCTGGCGGCCGGCTACCTGCTGTGGCTGCTGCAGCGGGCCGCCTTCGGCACCCCCAAGGAGGAGTTCGCCGACGACCCGCACATCACCGACGCCACCCGCGAGGAGTGGATCGCCTGGGCGCCGATGATCGCCCTGATCGTCGCCATCGGCATCTACCCGAACCTGGTGTTCCGGGTGACCGACGGCGCCGTCGACGCCTCGCTGCACGAGTGCCTGCAGGTGAACGCCTCGGAGTTGACCTCCGAGCAGGCCGAGGCCCTCGGTTGCGCCGACATCTACGACGTGGCCGGCGCCGACGACGACCACGCCGACGAGCACGCGGCGGTCGGGGGCTAGCCGGTGACCGTCGACCTGCTGACCCTGGCGTTCCAGCGCCCCCACATCGACTGGCATGCCGTCGCGCCCGAGCTGACGTTGCTGTCGGTCGGGGCGCTCATCACGCTGGTCGACATCGTCTTCCTCGAGAAGGCCCGCCCGTACACGGCGGCCCTGTCGGGGCTGGGCGTCCTGGCGACGCTCATCCCGATCCTGACGCTGGCGTTCGACGGCGCCGACCGGGTCATGTTCGGCGGCGCCTACGTGGTCGACGACTTCGCCCTCGTCACCAAGGCCGTGTTCCTGCTGGCCGGCTACGTCGTGATCCTGCTGTCCACCAACTACGTGGCCGAGGGCGACTACTGGGAGAACGAGTACTACGGGCTGCTGCTGGCGTCGCTCATGGGCATGGTGATGATGGCGTCGTCGCGCGACCTCATCTCGATCTTCGTGGCGCTCGAGCTGCTGTCGATCCCGGCGTACCTGATGGCGGCGTGGCGCAAGCGGGACCTGCGCTCCAACGAGGCGGGCCTCAAGTACTACCTGATGGGCGTGTTCGCCTCGGCGGTGATGCTCTACGGCATGTCGCTGCTGTTCGGCGTCTCCGGTTCGACGCAGCTGTCGCACATCGGCGCCTCGCTGGCCGAGGTCGGTCCGTCGGTGGCGGTGGTGACGATGGGCGTGATCTTCGTGGTCGCCGGGTTCGCCTTCAAGGTGTCGGCGGCGCCGTTCCACACCTGGGCGCCCGACGTGTACGAGGGCGCCCCCACGCCGGTCACGGCCTTCCTCGCCGTGGCGTCGAAGGCGGCCGGCTTCGTGGCGCTGCTGCAGCTGGTCTACGTCGGCTTCTACGCCCGGGCCGACGTGTTCGAGCCGCTGGTGTGGATCCTCGCCGCCGTGTCGATGACGGTCGGCAACCTGATCGCCCTGCGCCAGACCAACCTGGTGCGGCTGATGGCCTACTCGGGCGTCGCCCAGACCGGCTTCATCATCGCCCCGCTGGCGGTCGCCGGGCACAGTGGCGCCATCGGCGACCAGGCCCTGTCGGCGACGGTCACCTACCTGGCAATCTACGCCGCCATGAACCTGGGCGCTTTCGCCGTGATCATCACGCTGGCCCGCAAGACCGGGTCGGCCGAGATCGGCTCGTTCCACGGGGCCTTCCACTACGCCCCGGCCCTGACCGTGGCGATGACGGTCTTCTTCGGCTCGCTGGCCGGGATTCCGCCGCTGGGCGGCTGGTTCGCCAAGTTCGAGGTGTTCCGGGTGCTGGCCACCGCGGGCGAGCCGTGGGGGTACGCCCTGGCGGTCGTGGCGGCCGTCAACGCCGTGATCGCGCTCTACTACTACGCCAATGTGCTGCTCAAGATGTGGGTCGAGGACGCCCCGGAGGGCGACCACTCGCCGGTGCCGTTCACGCCGTCGCTGACCTCGGCGCTGGCCATCTGCGGCGGCGTCACGCTGCTGTTCGGGGTCATGCCCCAGGTCGTGGCCCGCTTCACCGACGTCAGCCTGCTGGCCCTCGGGGGCTGACATCGCCGGTCTGGCGGACCGGCTGCGCTCGCGTATCCGCGCCGGCGGTCCGCTCCGCTTCGACGAGTGGGTCGAGGCCTGCCTGTACGACGCCGAGGACGGCTTCTATGCCGCCGGCGGCGCGGCCGGGCGCCGTGGCGACTTCATCACCAGCCCCGAGGTGGGGCCCCTGTTCGGCACGGTGCTGGCCCACTGGATGGACGCCGTGTGGGCGCGGTTGGGCCGGCCTGACGGGTTCACGGTCGTCGAGGCCGGGGCGGGGCGCGGCACCCTGGCCCGGTCGGTGCTGGCGGCCGCTCCCGACTGCCTGGCCGCCGGCCGGTACCTGGCGGTCGAGCGCTCGGACGCCCTGCGGGCCGGCCACCCCGACGGGGTCGAATCGCTGGCCGACCTGCCGACGGGACCGCTGACCGGGGTCGTGGTCGCCAACGAGTTGCTCGACAACCTGGCGTTCCGGCTGCTGGCGGCCGACGGCGGGGCCTGGCACGAGGTGCGGGTGGGCCTCGACGGCCAGGCGTTCGCCGAGGTGGTGGGGGAGCCGGTCGACGTGGCGGACCTGCCCGATCCGGTCGACGGCGCCCGGGTCCCGCTCCAGGACGAGGCCGTCGCCTGGGTGGACCGGGCACTGGGGCTGCTCGAACGGGGCGCGCTGCTGCTGTTCGACTACGCCTCGACCACCTCCGACCTGGCCGCCCGCCCGTGGGACGGGTGGGTGCGCACCTACCGGGGCCACGAACGGGGTGGCCACCCGCTGGACGCTCCCGGCACCCAGGACGTCACCGTGGAGGTCGCGCTCGACCGACTGCCGGGCGATCCGGCGGTGGCCACGCAGGCGGCGTTCCTGCGGGTCCACGGCATCGACGACCTCGTCGACGAGGGCCGCCGGATGTGGCAGGGGGGCGCCGCCACCGGGGACCTGGCGGCGCTGCGGGCCCGCAGCCGCATCACCGAGGCCGAGGCCCTCCTCGACGAGTCAGGCCTCGGCGCCTTCTCCGCTTTGGAGTGGCCGGTGGCTCCCGCCGCCTTCTGACGGGGGGTGCGGGGTTCGCTAGGGTCGACGGGTCGCAGCGTCGATACAGGGGGACACGGTCGCGTCATGAGCGAGCCAACCATCGAGGACTTCTACGTCGAGGACCGGACCTTCCCGCCGTCGCCGGAGTTCGCCGCCGCCGCCCACCTCGCCGACCGCTCCCACCACGACGAGGCCGCCGTCGACTACGAGGCCTTCTGGGCCCGCCAGGCCCGTGACCTGCTCACCTGGGACGAGGACTTCCACACCACCCTCCAGTGGGACCTCCCGTTCGCCGAGTGGTTCGTCGGCGGCCGGCTGAACCTGTCGGCCAACTGCCTCGACCGCCACGTCGACGCCGGCTATGGCGACCGCATCGCCTTCTTCTGGGAGGGCGAGCCCGGCGACACCCGTGAGATCACCTATGCGGAGCTGCTCGACGAGGTCTGCCGCTTCGCCAACGTGCTCAAGGGCCTCGGCCTCGAGCGGGGTGACCGCATCGCCATCTACATGCCGATGGTCCCCGAGCTGCCGGTCGCCATGCTGGCCTGTACCCGCATCGGGGTCGCCCACAGCGTCATCTTCGGCGGCTTCTCGCCCGACTCGATCGTTGACCGCTGCGAGGACGCCACAGCCCGCCTGATCGTCACCGCCGACGCCGGCTACCGGCGCGGCGCGCCGTCGGCGCTGAAGGTCAACGTGGACGCCGCCCTCGACGCCGGCGCCCCCAGCGTCGAGCACGTCGTGGTCGTCAACCGCTGCGACACCGAGGTCACGATGGCCGAGGGCCGCGACCTCTGGTGGCACGACCTCATGGCCGACGCTCCGTCGGACTGCCCCGCCGAGCCCATGGACAGCGAACAACTGCTGTACCTGCTCTACACCTCGGGCACCACCGCCAAGCCCAAGGGCATCATGCACACCACCGGCGGCTACCTCACCCAGGTGGCGTATTGCACCTCGGTCATGTACGAGGGCACTCCCGACACGCCGCTGCCCGAGCACCGCACCGGCGACCGGGCCGACTGGCCCAAGGACCGGCTGTGGGACATCGTCGAGCGCTACGGCGTCACCCAGCTGTACACGGCGCCCACCGCCATCCGGACCTTCATGAAGTGGGGCCCCCAGGAGCCGCAGCGCCACAACCTCTCGTCGCTGCGGGTGCTCGGCACCGTCGGCGAGCCCATCAACCCCGAGGCGTGGATGTGGTACCACGAGCACATCGGCGGCGGCTCCTGCCCGATCGTCGACACCTGGTGGCAGACCGAGACCGGCGGCCACATGATCACGCCGCTGCCCGGCCTCACCACGACCAAGCCGGGGTCGGCCTGCCACCCCATCCCCGGCGTGTTCGCCGAGCTGGTCGACGACGCCGGCAACCCGGTCGAGCGGGGCGGCGGCTACCTCACGATCACGCACCCGTGGCCGGGGATGCTGCGCGGCATCTGGGGCGACCCCGACCGCTACCGCGACACCTACTGGTCGAGGTTCGAAGGCCGATACTTCGCCGGCGACGGCGCCAAGTTGGACGACGACGGCTACCTGTGGCTGCTGGGCCGCGTCGACGACGTGATGAACGTGTCGGGCCACCGCATCTCCACCGCCGAGGTCGAGTCGGCGCTGGTCGACCACCCGGCGGTCGCCGAGGCGGCCGTGGTCGGCGCCACCGACGCCACCACCGGCCAGGCCATCATCGGCTACGTCATCCTGCGCGGCGGCAACGAGCCCACCGACGAGCTGGGCGAGGAGGTCCGGGGCCACGTCGCCACCAAGCTGGGGCCGATCGCCCGCCCGAGGGCGGTGTTCCTCGTGCCGGACCTGCCCAAGACCCGCAGCGGCAAGATCATGCGCCGGCTGCTGCGCGACGTCGCCGAGGGCCGCGACCTGGGCGACACCACCACGCTGGCCGACGCGGGCGTGGTCGCCGAGATCCGGGACCGGGCCGCCGAGGCCCCCGAGGAGGACTGAGCCGTCGACGGGGTGCACATCGCCCGGGACGGCCAGCCCGACCCGGGCCCGGTCGTCGTCGTCGATGTCGACGGGGTGCTCTCCGACGCCTCGGGCCGCCAGCACCATCTGGACGGCCCGGTGCGCGACTGGGCGGCGTTCTTCGAGGCGTCCGTCGACGACCCGCCGATCCCCGAGGGCATCCGCCTCGTCGAGCGGCTCTGTGCCGGCCGGACCGTCGTGCTGCTGACGGCCCGGCCGGGCCGCCTGGCCGACACCACCGTGGCCTGGATGGAGCGTCACGGGGTGGGCTGGGACCTGCTGGCCATGCGGTCCGACGACGCCGGCCACATCAGCTCGCCGGACGTGAAGCGGGCGATCCTCGCCGAACTCCGCGCCGACGGCTATGAGCCGGAATTGGCCGTGGACGACGACCCGCGCAACCTGGCCATGTACCGCTCCGAGGGCGTCCCCACCGTCTACCTGCACTCGGGCTACTACGACTGAGGGCTCATGCGGCTGGCGCTCGGGCACCGGACCGGTCGCCGGGCACCGCTCCGGCCCACGGAGACGCTCGCCTCCGCGGCACGCTGCCCTCCGACAACGCCTGTACGAGCCGTTTCGGGAGCAAACGGCTCGCCGGTTGACGGGACCACCCGCTCCGCCGGGAAGGCGATGCCGATGCCAAGACGGGGGTCGGTGGCCGTACGATTGGGGGCCACCCCGAGTCCAGGAGTTCCCCCGCACCGATGATCAACGGCATGAAGACCTTCGCCCTCCTCGCCCTCATGGGCGGGCTGTTCGTCGTGGTAGGCGGCGCCATCGGCGGCAACGGTGGACTGGTATTCGGCCTCGTGCTGGGCCTCCTGATGGTCGGCGGCGCCTACTGGTTCAGCGACCGGCTGGCCATCGCCTCCGCCCGGGCCAAGCCCGCCGACCCTGCGGAGCACCCCGAGTACCACCGGGTCATGGCCGAGCTCTCCGAGGGCGCCGGCCTACCGATGCCGCGGCTCTACGTGTCGCCCAACCCGCAGCCCAACGCCTTCGCCACCGGCCGCAACCCGAACCACGCCGCTGTCGCCGTCACCCAGGGCCTGCTCGACCACCTCGACTGGTACGAGATCCGCGGCGTACTGGCCCACGAGCTCATGCACGTCCGCAACCGCGACATCCTCATCGGCTCGGTGGCGGCCGCCATGGGCATGGCGATCACGTTCATCGCCCGCATGGCCATGTTCGCCGCCATGTTCGGCGGCCACGGCCGGGACCGCAACCGCAACCCCATCGGCGAGATCGCCTTCGCCATGGGGGAGCCGCTGGCTCGGGCCCTCGAGAAGCTCGAGTACGCCGCCGAACGGGTGCCGTCGGGCGTCGACCCCAACCAGGCCTCTGCCTACATCGTGAACCCGCTCAAGGCCGACGCCCGCCGCGGCGGCCGCGGCGGTCCCAGGCTGTTCTCCACCCATCCGCCGACCGCCGAGCGGGTCGCCCGCCTGCGCGACGGCAACTGGCGGGGCGGGATCATCGAGGGCGGCCCGATCACCTGACCGGCCGGTGCTTCCGGGCCCCAGCCCCGGAAGCCCTCATTCACGGAAGCCCGGGCCCCAGCCCCGGACGCCCTCGGTCCCGGAAGCCCTCAGTCCCGGAAATTCGTGAACTGCAGGGGCAGGTCCAGGTCGGCGCCCTTCAGGGCGGCGATGACCTCCTGGAGGGCGTCGCGCTTCTTGCCGGTCACCCGGACCTGGTCGCCCTGGGTCTGGGACTGGATGCCCTTGAGCCCGACGTCCTTCACCAGCTTGTTGATGGTGCGGGCGTCGTCGGACGAGATGCCGGCCTTGAGCCGGGCCACCTGACGGGCACGCCCGCCGCTGGCCGCCTCGAGGGTGCCCCAGTCCAGCGACTTGAGCGACACCTTGCGACGAACGAACTTCTCCTCGAGGACCACGACCAGGGCGGCCAGCCGGTCCTCGGTGGAGGACTCCAGCTTGATGGTGCCGTCGCCGAGTTCGACGACCGAGTCGGTCCCCTTGAAGTCGAAGCGGTTGGCGACCTCGCGGGCCGCCTGGTCCACGGCGTTGCGGACCTCCTGGAGGTCGATCTCGGACACCACGTCGAAGGAGGGCATGGCCGGCACGCTACCGGTCGGACCCGGTGGCGACCCCGCCGGACCCGCCCCCGTCGCCGCTATCCTCGCCGTCTCCCGGGTCGGTGCCCGAGTGGCCAAAGGGAACGGGCTGTAAACCCGTCGGCATTGCCTTCGGAGGTTCAAATCCTCCCCGGCCCACCAGCAGTGCGAGCGATCGGCCCCGCCCCGTGCGGGGCCGATACGCGTGCGGGCTCAGTCCAGCAGCGCCTGCATGACGGTCACGTCCTGCCAGCGGCCGAACTTTCGGCCGACCTCGCGTTCGACGCCGACCTCGGTGAAGCCGTGCTTGGCGTGCAGCGCCACGCTGGCGGCGTTGCCGCCTCCGATCCGGGCCACCACGCAGTGGAAGCCGCTGTCGCGCGCCACGCGCAACAACTCGCCCAGGAGGGCGTCGGCGACACCCTGCCCCCGGTGGTCCTCGGCCACGTAGACGCTGTTCTCCACCGACGTGCGGTAGGCGGCCCGCTCCTTGTACGGCGACAGCGAGGCGAAGCCCACCACCTCGCCGTCGAGGTCGGCGACCACCACGCTGAACGCCCCGGACCGGGCCGCCATCCAGGCCGTCTGCTCCTCGGCCGATCGCTCCACCAGGTCGAACGTGGCCGTGGTATGGCGGACCTCGTGGTTGTAGATGGCCCGGATGGCCTCGGCGTCGTCGGACCTGGCGAGGCGCACCTCCATGGCCGAGAATGTACCGACCTGCCCGGCCCCACGGCGCCTCCCGTGCGTACCGCGCGTCACGCGGGCCACACGTTGGGGATGATCCGCCGTCGTGGCATCCTTTGGGACGACCACGGCGGGTGGTAAGGCTCCCTTAGCTCAGTCGGCAGAGCGTCTCCATGGTAAGGAGAAGGTCGACAGTTCGATTCTGTCAGGGAGCTCGCTGGCGACGTAGCTCAGTTGGTGAGAGCGCCCGACTCATAATCGGGAGGTCGACAGTTCGAATCTGTCCGTCGCTACCGATTCCAGCACCGAGAACCCCCCCACCGAACCCGAGAGCGAGCCCCCCGACATGGCGTCCGACAAGCGAGTGTCCGTCACCCTGGAGTGCCAGGAGTGCAAGCGGCGCAACTACATCACGACCAAGTCCAAGGTCAACACCCGCGAGCGCATCGAGATCAAGAAGTACTGCCGCTGGTGCCGCGGCCACGTGGCCCACAAGGAGACCCGCTGACGCCGGGTGGCGTGCCGGAACCCCAAGGCCCCCCGGCCGGGGAGGCTGGTACCCTGCAACCGGACCCGACGTCCGGCTCGGGCCCGTAGGGCAGTGGCTCAATTGGTAGAGCACCGGTCTCCAAAACCGGCGGTTGGGGGTTCGAGTCCCTCCTGCCCTGCAAGTCCCCGTCGTGGCGCCACGCCACACCGGGGAGTACGCGGCCGGAACCGCCCGTAGGCTGTTCGACCGACCCATTTATCCAGCGCCCTGCAAAGCAGCGCCCGTCCGAAGCCGAGAACCTCTCCATGTCCATGAACCGTGAGCAGAGGCGCATGATGCAGCGCCAGGGCGAGGTCGACGCCGAGGGCACCCCGATCCGGTCCCGCCGCGAGGCGCCGCAGCAGCGGCCCCAGGAGGAGCGCACCGGCCCCATCCAGTTCCTGCGGGAGTGCCGGGCCGAACTCCGGAAGGTGGCCTGGCCGACCCGGTCCGAGACCGCCAACTACACGGTCGTCGTGGTCCTGACCATCGTGGCGATCACCGCCCTGGTCGCCGGCCTCGACTGGCTGTTCTCCGAATCCATCCTCGAACTGTTCGACGTCTGATGAGCCTGCACGAAGATCCCGAATTCACCATCCAGGACGCCGCGGACCTGCTGCCCACGGGCAACGCCGAGGCGCCCGCCGCCGAGGCCGACCCCACCGCCTTCGACACCGAGGACGCCGGCGACGCCGTCGAGGCGCCCGCCGAGGAGCCGCCGGCCGACGAGGCCCCGGCCGTCCTCGATGAGGACGAACTCCTCGAGGAGGAGGCCGAGCGGGCCCGCCCCCGACCCGAGAGCCCCTACGACCGGCCTGGCAGGTGGTACGTCGTCCACACCCAGTCGGGCTACGAGAAGAAGGTCCGCCAGAACCTCGAGGCCCGCATCGAGTCGATGCACCTTGAGGAGCAGGTCCACGAGGTCGTCATCCCGATGGAGGACGTCGTCGAGTTCCGCAACGGTCGCAAGGTGACCGTCTCCAAGAAGATGTTCCCCGGCTACCTGCTCGTGCGCTGCCGCCTCGACGACATCAGCTGGACCGCCATCCGCGACACGCCCGGCATCGTCAACTTCGTCGGCTCCGGCGGCAAGCCGTCGCCCCTCGGCCGCCGCGAGATCGAGACCTTCCTGCAGGTGCCCGACGAGGACGCTCCCGAGGCACCCCGCAGGAGCCGGGCCCGCTTCGGGTACGAGTTGGGCGAGACCATCCGCGTCAAGGAAGGCCCCTTCGCGGACTTCTCCGGCGAGATCATCGAGATCAACGAGGACCAGCTCAAGGTCAAGGTGCTCGTCAACATCTTCGGCCGCGAGACCCCGGTCGAGCTCGAGTTCTCCCAGGTGGCGCAGCTCTAGAAGCGACTTCCACGGCCCAACCCCTCCGGCCGCCGCGAGTTGGGAAACCCCCGGCCGGCGACCAGACTTGACCGTTCCCCCCGGCCGGCCGCCACGCCGGCCCGAACCACCGAAGTGAGTGCCCCACATGGCGAAGAACAAGCCGGTCGCCGCCGTCGTCAAGATCCAGATCCCCGCCGGTGCGGCGTCTCCCGCACCGCCCGTGGGTACCGCCCTCGGCCCGCACGGTGTGGCGATCATGGACTTCTGCAAGGAGTACAACGCCAAGACCGAGGACAAGCGCGGCCAGATCATCCCCGTCGAGATCACGATCTACGAGGACCGCACGTTTTCGTTCATCACCAAGACGCCCCCCACCTCGTTCCTCGTGCAGCAGGCCGCCGGCCTCGAGAAGGGCTCGGAGAACCCGGGCCGCGAGGAGGCCGGTTCCATCACGTGGGCGCAGGTCGCCGAGATCGCCGAGACCAAGATGCCCGACCTCAACGCCGTCGACCTCGAAGGCGCCAAGCAGCAGGTCGCCGGCACCGCCCGCAGCATGGGCATCGTGGTCGTCTGACCGCACGAATCGTCCCGACCCGGGACACACAACCGAACGCAGCGGCCACCCGCACGGGTGGACCCGGGACAGGGGAGTACCTCGCCCCGCCGGCACCACCGCGACACCGAGGGAGCCAGGAGAAGGCGACATGAGCAAGGGCAAGCGGCACGCCGCAGCGGCCGACCTGTACGACCGGGACCACCACCACACGGGCCGAGAAGCCCTCGATTTGGTCAAGTCCTTCCCGGGCGCCAAGTTCGACGAGAGCGTCGACGTGGCGATCCGCCTGAGCGTCGACCCCCGCAAGACCGAGGAGATGGTGCGCGGCACCGTCGCCCTCCCGTCCGGCACCGGCAAGGACGTCAGGGTGGCCGTCTTCGCCCAGGGTGCCGCCGCCACGGCTGCCCGCGAGGCCGGCGCCGACCACGTGGGCGCCGACGACCTGGCCGCCGAGGTCGAGGGGGGCATGACCGACTTCGACGTGGCCATCGCCTCCCCCGACATGATGCCGACCGTGGGCAAGCTGGGCCGGGTGCTCGGCCCCCGCGGCCTGATGCCCAACCCCAAGACCGGCACGGTCACCGATGACGTGGCCAAGGCCGTCGAGGACTTCAAGGGCGGCAAGGTCGAGTTCCGCACCGACCGCTACGGCAACGTCCACGTGCCCGTCGGCAAGGTCGGCTTCGAGGTCGACGCCATCTACGCCAACCTGCAGGCCGTCGTCGACGAGTTGGTGCGCCTCAAGCCGTCCACCGCCAAGGGCCGGTACGTCAAGAAGGTCGCGGTGTCGTCCACCATGGGCCCGAGCGTCCGGATCGACCCCGCCAGCATCGGCGGGTAGCCGGCAGTACCGGCGGGTGGCGGCAGGTGGTGGCGACACCGTGCGCCGCTAGCCTGCCCACGACAATCGAATCGCTCACCGAAGACCTCGCGGTTGCGCCCAGCGCAGAACGAGTCACGGCCCCGCCAGGGGACCCGGACCGCCGGAGCAGGAGAGCCTCGGAATCGGTCCGGGCCGTCGTGCCCGTCGCCGGTCCTCGGTGTGCGAACCCGACCAGCCCCTGCGGCGTCGGGACCAGAGGACCAGAACCAGATTTCGAGGAGGTGAGCGAGCATGTCGAACGACACCGCCGTCCGGGCCGAGAAGGCCGCGGTCGTCGACGAGGTTCGTGAACGACTGTCGTCGACCGAAGCCGTCGTCCTGACCGAGTACCGCGGCCTGGACGTGCCCGCACTCGCCGAGTTGCGCCGTGCGCTGCGCGACGCCGGTGGCGAGTACCGGATTTACAAGAACACGCTGGTGCGCTTCGCCGTCCAGGAGCTCGACCTCGACCTCGAGGACCTGCTCACCGGCCCGACGGCGATCGCCTTCGTGGGCGAGCGCGCCGACGGCTCGGCAGGCGACCCGGTGTCGCTGGCCAAGGCGCTGCGCGAGTTCGCCAAGGACCACGAGGAACTGCTCATCAAGGGCGGCCTCCTCGACGGCAAGCGCCTCGGCGTCGAGGAGATCGCGGCGCTCGCCAAGATCGCCCCGCGCGAGGTCCTGCTGGCCCAGCTGGCCGGTGCGATGCAGGCGCCGATGCAGCAGTTCGCCGGCCTGATCAAGGCACTGCCGCAGAACTTGGCCTACGCCCTGCAGGCCCTGATCGACCAGAGCGGCGCCCCGGGTTCCCCCGAGGCGCCGGTCGAGGCTGTCGCCGAC
>LUMD01000046.1_pt1 | contig 24198 bp, 24 predicted proteins | sample 729651 | NCBI WGS metagenome assembly LUMD01 (sample SAMN03860272, study PRJNA289734) | marine metagenome | biome: seawater column; feature: ocean; material: water; isolation source: Red Sea water column Station 34 - depth 258m | place: Saudi Arabia: Red Sea | collected 2011-10-15 | depth 258 m | reverse complement strand
GCTATAGTGGGTCTAGTCGATGCAGATAGATTCGTTATGTTAACGGACGAAGAAGGAGTCTTTTCTCAAGACCCAAAAAAGTACAAAAATGCGAAACTGTTGAATCAAATCAATCTGGATGATCGGTCCATTAAAATAGATCAAATTATTGAAGGATCAGCGGGCGTTTTAGGTCGAGGGGGGATGAAAACAAAAATTAAAGCAGCCAGACTGTCTCTTGATGCAGGTGCACAAACTTGGGTAGCCAATGGCAATGACCCACAAGTCCTAACCAAAGTGTTAAAAGGCCAAGCAGTAGGAACATTTTTTGAAGGAAGCAGAGATAAGCGACAAGCTAGAAAAACATGGATTGCCTCATTGGGTTCTCCTAAAGGACAGCTTATTATCGATGATGGGGCGGCTAAGGCTATTAACGAAGAGGGTGGTAGTCTTTTGCCGGTAGGGATTACAGCTTTAAAAGGCGAATTCAAAAAAGGTGACTTAGTTGCTTGCCAAAGTCAGAACAAAGAAGTTGCTAGAGGGTTTTGTAATTTTAGCGCTTCTGAACTAGATCAAATCATCGGCCTTAAATCAGAAGAAATAAATAGCAAATTAGGATACACCTCGGCAGAGGAAGTAATTCATAGGGACAACTTAGTTCTTAGCTAAAGAGATTTTATTCTTTTACTCAGACGTGATTTGGTTCTCGACGCTTTATTGGCATGAATAACCTTCTTATTTGCCATCGTATCCAGCACTTTCTCGGCCTTCTTAAAAGCGTCAGAAGCGGATTGCTTGTCTCCAGAGTCTATCGCTGTGTTTACAGCCTTAACAGCCGTTCTAGTAAGAGCTCTTTGAGAGCTTTTTAACGCATTTCTTTTAGTATTCTGCTTGGCTCTTTTTAATGCAGATTTAATTCTTAGCTTTTCTCTGTTTGCCATAAACTTGTCTTAGATTAAGAGTCGCGCATAATGCATTCTGGAAAGACCAGTGTCAAGCGAGTTTCAGTAAATGGTTGAGAAAACACAAAGATTCCTAGTAGCCGTTCTTAGATTTCATGGAGATGTTCTTCTAACTACTCCTATGATCAGTGAAATTAAAAAAAATTACCCAGATTCCATTATTGATTTATTGGTTTATAAAGGTACGGGTTCTATCCTTGAATCGGATCATAGAGTAAATAATATTATCGAAGCAGAACCATCAGCTAATGCCAATGTGATAAAAAGAATTTTCAAGGAAATTCAATTATTAAGAAAATTAAATAGGACTAATTACGATTTTGGTGTATTTCTAACGACGCAATGGCGAATGGCTTTGATGGCGAGATGTTTGAGGGGGGCTAAAACGGCCGGAGTGGATGATAAAAAAAGACGAAAGTCTTTTTGGGTAAAAAGCTTCACTTTTATTTTTCCGGAAGCAGGAGAAGGCCATATTGTTGAAAGAAATCTAAATGCCCTAAAAACCTTAGGTTTATCCAGTATAAAAAAGGAAGTTGGATTGAGTTTAGTAATTCCTCAAGAAGCTAACCAGATAAATAAGAAATATGCCATTGGAACTAATTATTGTTTATTTCATCCTGTATCAAGGCGAGAAACTAAGTTATGGAAGAAGGAAGCTTTCGCTAAATTGATGGACTACTATGCCAATCAGGGATTAAAGGTGGTTTTAACTTCAGGTCCAGATCAAATGGAAATTCAATATTTAAAAGATATTGAAGAGTTAACAAAAGCCAAAGTAATTAATCTAGGAGGAAAAACTAGCTTAATTGAATTAGCTGCTTTAATGAAAGAATCTAGATTCTTCATTGGATTAGATTCGGTAGCTTCTCATATAGGGGCAGCAGTAGGGGTTAGCGGAGTGACTTTATTTGGCCCAAGCAATCCGGTTAATTGGAGACCTTGGTCCGAAAAAGTGTCAATTATTGCTAGAGGCCAAGAAGAGTTTTGCCAAACACACGGGCATATGGAAGGAAAGTATAAGAAATGCCTTTGTTATATTTCTGTAGAAAGGGTTATCGGGGAGGTTGATAGATTAATTAACTAAAGGGACTTAATAAAATCTATTTTATTTAAATAATCGTCCAGATCTTCATAAGGTAAACCACAAACAATTCTTTCTATTCCCATATCTTCAAATTTCAATAATTTCTCTTTACTTAAATTTTTATCCTCAAGATCTAGCCTGCTGACCACACTAATTTGGTCGCTGGGTTTATTTTCAGAGTCACAGAGCTCCCGATACATTTCTAAACTTTCTTTGAATTCTTCAGGAGCACCCACAATAGGGATCCATCCGTCCCCATGTTTAACGGCCCTTTTAATTGAGTAATCTTTAGATCCTGCTATGTATATAGGCGGTTTAGGGGGTCGGGGCTTAAACAAAAATTTTTGTTCATTTAATTCGACCTCATCCTGATTAAAAGCTGTATTTAAAAAAGTTAATAGTTCGTCCGTCTTCTTTCCTCTCTTTTTCCGATCAACCCCAAGAACTTTGAACTCGGCATCCATCCATCCAAGACCGATACCCAATAACAAACGATTGCCCGATAGCTCTTGGATGCTCGCGATTTGTTTAGCCGTCGGTAAGATTTCACGATAGGGCGCAATCAAAACCCCACTCCCTAATTTAATGGTTGAAGTTAATCCTGCCAGCCAGGCTAAACTACTCAAAATATCGACATAACGACCCCCAGAGCCCTCTGAGTCTTCTGGAGGGATGGCAATATGATCTACCACCCAGATGGATTCAAATTCCCTTTCTTCGGCAGCCAAGGCTGCTCCCGCCATGATTTCTCTGGTCGATTGATCGCCCATGTTTCTAATCATTAACCCAATATGCATGTTTCTTTCCTGAGGTTTGATTTATAGTTTGCTTTAATACGACGTATTGGTAAATATCCATTTACGTATTAGGAGGAAAATTTAAACATGAGCAAGAACACAGAAGTCCTTATCGAGGGCCTAACATTTACAGAAGGTCCTAGGTGGCGCGACGGAAGACTTTATTTCTCTGATTTTTTTACGCATAGGGTTTTGGCTGTAGATACTAAGGGTAATATGGAAACCATCGTTGAAACACCCCAACAGCCCTCCGGTTTGGGTTGGTCACCTGACGGCTCCATGCTTATTGTTTCTATGAACGATCAAAAATTATTATCCTTTAATAAAGGAGAATTGTCTGAGGTAGCCGACTTAAGTCAATTAGCCACTCACTTTTGCAACGATATGGTTGTTGATAAGAAGGGTAATGCTTATGTAGGAAATTTTGGTTTTGATTTACATGCGGGAGAACCAATAAAACCAACTAATCTAATTTTGGTGAGACCCGGAGAGGAGCCCTGTGTAGTTGCTGAGAATGTTTTTTTCCCTAACGGAACTGTTATTACACCGGACGACAAAACTTTAATAGTGGGAGAAACCTTTGCTTCTTCTTTAACAGCTTTTGATATCAATGAAGATGGAACTCTGGCCAATAGAAGAGTATGGGCAGATTTAAGATCGATAGAGGAGGGCTATACGCCTGTTCCAGACGGAATCTGTCTGGATGCAGAAGGAGCAATCTGGGTCGCTTCGCCTTCAACCAATGATGTAATTAGGGTTCAAGAAGGCGGCGCTTTATTGGATAAGGTGGAAGTTGATAGGGGAGCCTTTGCTTGTATGTTGGGAGGTGAAAACGGAAATACCCTATTTATTTCTACAGCAAACGACTCCACAGAAGAGACTTGCTTAAAGGAAAGGTCCGCAAGGATCGAGGTAATTGACGTAGACGTTCCCCGAGCTGGACTGCCTTAAAGAAGATCTAAAGCTCTGTAGGAATCCCCTGTACCCTTTAACGTATCTTCAATTGAGTAAGTAGAAAGACCGAGCTCTTCTATTGCTAAAGAGCAGTAGGATCTAGGAGAATCATAAGTTTTCTCTTTAGGCTGTCCTTCTTCCATTTCTTCGCCACCAATGTTTTCAATTTCAGGAAACAACTCTTTTAGTTTGGCTTGAAGTTCCCAAGTGAACATTTCGCCTGATCTATCGGTTGCAGAAAGAATGTATCGTGAACCATTTCTTGCATTAGGACTTTCGGTACCTAACCTGTGTGCTCTTGCTACATCTCGAACATCCACCATATTCCATAACATGGTGCTGCCTCTCAGCTGCTTGCCATTGATATAACCAAAATCTTCTCCCTTCAGTAATTGCCCAATAAAAAACTGCCAACTAAAGAATTGGTTATGATTTTCAGTCATTAAAGGTCCAACTACATGCAAAGGGTTAATGGAAACGGCCTCAAAGCTTCCGTCTTCTTCGGCAGCCTTATAGATCATTTTTTCGGTATTTGCCTTGGCCATGGCGTAAGCTATATCACGGTTTTTGGAGATGTTTTCCTCGGTCCAAGCACCTCTGTAGCCTTCCACATTATCCCCGCACCAATCTTTCTCCGTGAACACATAACCTTCCTCTCTGGGGTGGCCCACCGCCGCAAACGAACTGGTAAAAACAAAGCGTTTTACAGTTCCAGCTTTCTTTACTGATTCAACCACGTGTTCATTTTGGGTAAAACATCCGTCGTAAACTTCCTGTGGCGTTTCCCGATTGAAACCCAGAGCAGCCCCTGCATGAATGACTCCTGCACAGCTTGAGAAAGCCTGATCGTAACTACCTGGATCTAAAAGGTCGGCCTCAAATAATTGCACACTGCCTTCAAGCCCTTGATCATTGAGGTTGAGTAGATGATCAACTTTCTTTCCATTACTTTTGTCTCTGACACAAGCGTGGACTTCGTAGCCTTGTTGCATTAAGTCTTCTACAACTCTCGATCCAATGTATCCACTGGCGCCTGTTACGGCTACCGGACCATCAGTTTTTGTTATTCCTGTCGTTGAAACTTCTATGTCAGATTGGGAAGAAGGTGTTTCTTCTTCTTTTTCTTCTTCTTTTCCTTCAGCAAGAAACTGGATAAAGTCTATCCATATCCAAACTATAAGAAATAAAGCTAAAAGACTTAATAAAATAAATTCCAACATGAAATCAAATCTACATTAGTTCTTGAATTTAAGCAATTGAGGTAACTCTGGGTTAATCTAAGCAATTCAGGTTTCACAATTCTAGCCTGATAAAGGCCGATGCTAGATGTACATAAACGTCTAGTGATTCTAAACAATAAGCCTTAAGCTCTAGTTCTTGAAAGTATTCCGAAGGTCCGTAGGCGCTTTTAACAGCAGAAGCGACAAAACCAAATTTTTTGTAGTAATTAGGATCACCTAAGAGGAATAAGGCATCCAATCCTTTATTCTTACTCTTCTCAATTACAGCTTGCATAAGAGCACTGCCTATTCCTTCGGATTGAAATTCAGGAAGCACAGACAAAGGAGATACTTGACCACAAGTCAAACCTACATCTGGTTCCAAAGTAACGGGGGAGACAAAAACATGACCCACGATGACTGAGTCTTCTGCCACTAAATTAACTATATCGTCATTGTCTTGAATAAGTTCTTTGACTAATCTCTCTTGGATAATTTCTCCATCCCGAACATTTTCCTCTCCCTGGAAAGCAAGTGACACAACTTCATAAACACTATCTAAGTCTTTATTTACGGCATCTCTAATAATCAATGCCGTAGTCATCTTATGGTATCAATAAAATCTCTAATATCTTTCGCGGTTCTTTCAGGGTCTTCGTACATAGGTAAGTGACCTATATTAGAATAAATCTTTACCGCTACCTCAGGAATATTCTCTTCAAAATGCTTCGAGCTCTCTACGTCAATTAAGTTATCCTCTTCGCCATGAATAACCAATGTAGGAGCGCTAATTTTTTTAAATATCTCAGGGGTTTCATTGCCATACCTGTCACCCGAGAACATCGAAATAATTGCCTCCCGGGAACCTTCTAAAAGAACTAATTCATGGAATTCGTTGGCCCATTCTTTGGTAGCCAAATCTTGATCATAAACAGATGTTTTTAAGCCTTGTTCGGCAAGGAATTTTGGGGTAAAAACTAATAAAATCTTTCTTGTGAAGTTAGAAGATAATAATCTCCATGCCAAAGGAGAACTTTCATCCTCATCAGGTTCCGCTTCTTTTTCTCCTTCGACTCTTACGCTTGAGGAAGCTATCAATATAAGGCTATTAATTTGTTCTGGATGTTCCAGTGTGTATCTCCATGACACTCCACCTCCCATGGAATTCCCTGCAATTGAAAATTTATCTATATTTAAAGAATCAACAAGCTGATTAATTGTTTTCATAAATCTTTCTGTTGAATATTCTCCTGATGGTATTGCACCAGTAAGACCAAAAGCTGGAAGATCTAGACTAACTAGTCGATAGTCTTCAGATAAATACGGAACAAGTCTTTCAAAATTAAACAAAGAACCATTGAATCCATGAACGAGAACAATGACTTGACCTAGCTGGTTTCCTTCGTCTCGATAATGAATACGGGAACCGTCATCTAAAGTTAGAAATTGAGAAGCCCCAGTAGCATACTTAGCCTCCAATTCCTCACGAGGAATATCAAAATAAGTTCCTATATAAATAATACAAATTAATAATGCCAGTAATGACAGCCCAGACCATTTAAATACTCTTTTCATCAAATACTAGGCAGGAACCCAACTACCGTGGAAACCGAATGGAACTCTTTGAGGTAATTTAACTGTTGCCCTAGGACCTGACTTGATACTTTGAGCATCAAAGATGACTAGATCGCTCTTATTAGTCTCTTTGTTATAAACATAAAGCAATAAATAACCTTCATCTTCACTTTTTTGATTTTCTGCGGGTATGAAAACGGGTTCTGCCCCTTCCATTTCCTCACTCAATTCATATACCTCATTGGTGTTCTTAGCAAAGTCGTACTTAATAATTCTTCCAAAGTCTGGTTTTTGACCTGAACCAACACCTAAAGAATAACCATAGCGGTTAACCTTTCCATTTAAATCAGGATGCATTCTAGGAAATTCAGCAGGAAGGTCATCTAACTGCTGTTCTGAAGCATTGCCTGTAGATAAATTAAGTGACCACCTAGTTAAGTGAGGAGGGAACTCAGTGAAAGGGCCATTCCAGTCTTCATCAAAAAGTTTCTGGTATTTCATGGCATCCACGATGACGTTACCTCTTTCATCTTCGTAAGCATTTACTGTGTGAAAGAAATAACAAGGATCTATGCTGAACCACTTGATAACCCCATCATTTGTTTTCCTGTTGAGTAGCCCAATCCTGGCCTGATGATCGTTGTTCCAAGAGAACGGGAAGTACCCTGTACCTAACTTCAAAAAACTGAAAGTTATTGAAAGGTCAAAAACTAAGACATAATTTTCAGTGATAGCACATTCATGCAACATGGTCCCGCTAGATAGTGGTAATAAATCGGCTCTATTAATCCTTCCATCTTTACCAACTACAACATGATGGGCCTCATAAGTACCTCTTGGAAAATTATATGTAATGCCATGCAATTCTTGTGACTCCGGGTCTAGTTTAGTATGAGCGGTAAAGCCTGTTTTTAGGGTTCCATAAAAGGGCTCTTCGGTTAAAGAGTTAAGTTCTTGGTCTATTTCAACTGGACTTCCTCCGGCTTCAACTATGGCATAAATTTTCTTAGCGTGAGAAATTACATGTGTATTGGCATTATTCCCTCCCACTTGTCTATTTCTATACCAAACTGCTTTACCGCCATCAAGCCTAACTCCATGTAGCATTCCTTCCCCACCAAACCAATGATATTTTTTTATGTTTGGTTTACTCATTGGATTAGGGCCATTTCTTAAATATAAGCCCGATAAATCCTTGGGAATGTTTCCTACAACTTCGAGTCTATCTTCAGTGATTATTTCTTTTACGGGAGCAAAGTTTCCTTGAAGATAATAATTTTCTCTACCTAAGATATTAAAGCTATTAAAACCCCAACCCAGCAAGGCAGCAGAGCCTAAGCCCAGTCCACTAAACATTAAGAATTTTCTTCTATCCATAAAAATATAATAATACCTTTTGGTGGAGGCGGCGGGAATTGAACCCGCGTCCACCAGTACTCTGCCATAAGATCTACATGTTTAGTTTCATCTATTAATTTTGCTTAATAGGGCCCGATGAACAGGGCTTATTAAGCGATCTCATGTTTACTTAAGAAGTTGTATATGAGAACTACAACGTCCGCAGTCCGTGAAGTCGTCTGTCGTAACAATGGCACGGACACCAGGTTAAAACAGTTAGCAATTTAAGCTGCTAAAGCGTAGTCTGCGTTTTCGCCAACTAACATGTTTGTAGTAGTTGATTTACGAGAATTACTACCTTCTCGACATGCACTCGTGGGTTTGTAACTGCCGTCGAATCCAGTTCGCCCCCAAAAAGGACTGGGGATTATACATAAACTTTAAAAATTTTTTAAAAAGGAGTAGATTTAAAGCATGGGAGCAAAAATAATTCCTTCAATAAGATACAAAGATTGCAAGAAGGCTGTTGATTGGTTGTGTGAAGCTTTTGGTTTCGAAGAACACCTTATAGTGCCAAGCGATACTGGCGGCATACTACATGCTCAGCTCATTTATCAAGATCGAATGATTATGCTGGGATCTGCCCATGAGGGAGATGAATTTGGTAGGTTGAATTCTTCTCCTTTAGAACTGGAAGGGCAGAATACGGCAAGTGTTTATATGGTTGTAGATGATGCCGATGCCCATTACCAAAAGGCTATATCGTGTGGTGCTGAAATTATCTTTGACATTAAAGATGAAGATTACGGTGGGAGAGGATACGTCTGTACGGACTTAGAAGGGCATATATGGAGCTTTGGCACTTATGACCCTTGGTCTTGATTTCTATTTCTTATTTCTGGCTCTTAATTCTCTAGCTTTTTGACGATCCCAATCTCTTGCTTTAATAGTTTGACGCTTGTCTTTGCCTTGTTTACCTGTTGCTAATGCTATTTCACACTTAACTAGATTGTTTTTCCAAAACAATTTTGTTGGTACGCAGGTTTGACCTTTTTGTTGAGTGGATTTGAAGATTTCAGCCAATTCCTTTTTGTTAAGGAGTAATTTTCTGGATCGAGTTGGATCATTTTCCTTATTGCTATTAGCCAGAGGGTTAACATGACATCCAATCAGCCAAGCTTCTTTATCTTTCAAAAGAACGTAAGCTTCAGCTATCTGAGCTTTACCCAGACGTATGCTTCGCACCTCCCAGCCTTCCAGGGACACCCCTGCTTCAAATTTGTTGGTTAATTCAAAGTTAAAGCGAGCCCTACGGTTTTCCGCAATAGTATTTTCGGACTTCTTTTTCTTCTTATTCACGCTTAGAGTATAAACAAAGATATAGAATATTTTCTATTATCCATGAATAAGAATGATCTAAGAGAGAGGTACTTTACGGGCAGGGTCTATATTGCCTTAAGTCCAGCCATATTTTTAGCAGCCTTGGTTTGGTTTACGCCTGATTTGTTAGCCATTCAAATAGCGCATCTCTTCCAAATATACTTAGGTTTACTACTAATATTTTCCGCTAGCTATTTAATCGCCCAATCTCGAGTACCAACACCACTATTTTCTAAAGGGTTCTCTCTCGTTCTTGCTTGGATACTTTTAGTTCTGGTCATTGGAGGAGGGGTTCTAACTTATTACCTTAATCCGGCTTATGGCTTAACTTTTTTGTTAGTGGGTTTGTTGGCGTTGTCTTTTTCTAAACTATCTCGTCATTCGGATATCCAGATACCTTATTGGTTTCAAGAATTAATTCGCAAAAGTAATATTATGATCTGCATTTGTTTAATAGTTATGTTAGGTTATTGGCTAAATCCTTATTCAGAACCTCTAAGTTATTTAATTAAATGAATTCAGAAGCAAGAAAATCCATACATGGGACTTGGACTGGTCGGTGGACCTTTATTCTTGCAGCAGCTGGCTCTGCCGTAGGGCTCGGTAATATATGGAAATTCCCTTATATGGCAGGCGAGTATGGCGGGGGCGCTTTCGTCTTGGTTTACTTGGCTTGTATTTTACTTATTGGTATCCCGATTATGATTGCTGAGATTTTAATTGGCAGAAGAGGGCGAAGCAGTCCTGCCAATTCCATGTCTTACTTAGCCAAAGAAGCAAACACTTACCCTCAATGGAAAATTTTAGGCATCATGGGTGCGGTAGCTGGTCTAGCTATTTTATCTTTCTACAGTGTTGCTGCCGGTTGGGCTATTTCCTACATCTTTGAAGACTTCTCAGGTCCTTCAGCAGAATATTACGGAGAGGAATTTAATGCTTTCCTAGCCGATGGAACAAAATTAGTTATTTTTCACAGTATTTTTATCTTCGTTACAGTTTTCATCGTTGCCAGAGGTGTAATCAAGGGCCTAGAAGTCTGGATAAATCGCTTAATGCCTTTGCTGTTTATTATCGTCTTGCTTTTGTGCGCGTACGCAACGCAAACAGGAGCTTTTTTTGAAGGGGTTTCTTATTTATTTACCCCTGATTTCTCCAAAATAGATGCCACGGTTATTCTGGCTGCTTTAGGGCAAGCCTTCTTCACTTTAAGCTTAGGTATGGGGGCTATTATGGCTTATGGGGCATACATGCCGGCAAACCAGAAAATTGGCTCTACAGCGCTCTCTGTGGCCTTTTTAGACACTTTAGTGGCTATCTTGGCAGGGATAGCTATTTTCCCCATAGTTTTCGCGAATAATCTGGAAGCAGCTGCCGGACCTGGTTTAGTTTTTGTAACCTTACCCTGGGCCTTCGTAAACATGCCTTTGGGTTTAATCTTCGGAAAACTCTTCTTTGTTTTGTTAAGCATTGCCGCTTTGAGTTCAGCCATCTCATTATTGGAACCAGGGGTGGCTTGGGTTGTTGAATCACTTAAGACCAAACGATATGTAGCGGCCGCTGCATTAGGTTTAATTGCTTGGACGCTGGGTATATTGAGCGCACTTTCTTTTAATCTTTTGTCTGACTTTACTCCGATAGGCGATCGGAACTTCTTTGATTCGATGGATTTCTTATCCAATCAAATTCTTCTACCGCTCGGAGGGATATTTATTGCAATCTTTGTAGGCTGGATTATGAAACGCGAAAACGTGCTGGAAGAACTAGAAATAAATGAAGGGTGGGTTCTGAAGATCTGGTATTTCTTGTTGAAATTCTTGTCACCTGTATTGGTCGGTGTGGTTTTTGTAGCCGCCGTTTTCTTTGGGGTTACTTAGACTCAAGATCTTCTCCATGAAGACCTCCTTCCCATTTGACCAATAAGCCTTCTTCGAAATACAAGGTTATCTTGGTCTCCGTATAAACCGTTTCTCCCTGGGTTATTGAGGTGTAGTAGTCCCACCTGTCAGGATAGAAAGTATCACTGATTAAAGGAGTTCCCATAACATACCTTACTTGTGATTCCGTCATGCCAACTTCGAGCTTTTCTAGCATCTCGTCATCCACTAGATTGCCTTGATTAATAATTACCTGAAAAAGCTGAGGCCAGCCACAGCTGGTCAAGGTTAGGGTCACAACTAAAAATAAGAAGGTTTTTATACTTTTTGTCATAGTTCCATAGGACTTAATTTATAATACTAAAACTATTTACTCTGAAGGGTGCGTATTGTGACAGATGATGCAGAATTAAAGAAGGCGGGACTAAAGGTAACTCTACCTAGGTTGAGGGTTCTAGAGTTATTAGAATCTGCTGATTCGCCTCACCTCAGTGCTGAAGATATCTATAAAAAATTAATCAATGCTGGAGAAGAGGTGGGCTTAGCAACCGTTTACAGGGTTCTCACTCAGTTTGAACAGGCAGGAATATGCATTAGACATAATTTTGAAGAAGGCCATGCAGTATACGAATTAACCCCAGCGCAACACCATGACCACATGGTTTGTGTCGAAACGGGTGACATTATTGAGTTTAATTGTGAAGAGATAGAAGACTTTCAAATTAAAGTTGCAAAAGAAAAAGGCTACGAAATAGTTGACCACAGTATGGTGCTATACGTAAAACCGATTAAAAAATAACACCCTTGAACCCTTAAGCTTTATCCCCATATTGTTGGATAGGAGAATAGATTTGAGTAACAAAGAGAAAGAAAACGGCCTCGACCAGGAAGAAAATTCGGTTGAAGAGGAGCTTGAGGAAGTCACGGAAGAGCAATCCGAAGAAGAGGTTGAAAAATCATTAGAAGAACAGGTTGAAGAACTTAAGGATCAACTTTTAAGAGCTCAGGCTGAAGTCCAAAACGTAAGGAGAGTTGCTGGTCAGGAGATAACCAAGGCCAGGCTTTACGGCGTGGAATCTTTAGCAAGAGAATTTATAGCTGTTGGAGATAATATACAAAGAGCTCTCGAGTCTTGTGAAGAAGACGCTGAGATAAGTTCCATAAAAGAGGGTCTTGAATTGACCTTAAAAAGCTTTGAAGGGTCTCTGCAAACAGCCGGAATTTTGCCCCTTAACCCAGAAAAAGAGCCTTTTGATCCTGAAAAACACGAAGCAATTTCAGTTGTTGAAGACGATAAACAAGACGCAAATACAGTAATCGAAGTTATTCAAAGGGGATTTACTATTCAAAATAGAATATTACGACCTGCAAAGGTAGTAGTAACCAAGAAACCAGAAGAGAAATAATCCCTTTTTCCCTTGAAAAATCTTATCTATCCCCCATTTAGATATTAAATAAATAATTCGGAGACGAGAAAATGGCAAAAGTAATAGGCATAGATTTAGGAACAACTAACTCTTGTGTCGCTGTAATGGAAGGAGACCAGGCCAAAGTTATTGAAAATTCCGAAGGAGCCAGAACGACTCCTTCAGTAGTAGCTTATGGTGAAGAACTTACGGTAGGTGCTCCTGCAAAAAGACAAGCGGTTACAAATCCTGATAATACTCTTTATGCAATTAAGAGACTTATAGGAAGAAAACATGATGACGATGTAGTTAAGAAAGATCAAAGCATGGTTCCCTATAAGATTGTTCCTGCTGAAAACGGCGATGCTTGGGTAGAAGCAGGTGGAAAAAGTTTAGCTCCGCAACAAGTGTCAGCTGAAATCCTTAAAAAGATGAAAAAGACGGCTGAAGACTATCTTGGTCATGAAGTTAAGGAAGCTGTGATAACAGTTCCAGCTTATTTCAATGATTCTCAAAGACAGGCTACAAAAGATGCAGGAAAAATTGCTGGTCTAGATGTAAAAAGAATAATTAATGAGCCTACAGCAGCTGCTTTGGCTTACGGATTAGACAAAGGTAAAGGTGATCAAAAGATAGCTGTTTACGATTTAGGTGGAGGAACGTTTGACATTTCAATCATCGAAATCGCAGAGGTTGATGGAGAGCATCAATTTGAAGTTTTATCGACTAATGGAGATACCTTCTTAGGTGGAGAAGACTTTGATCTTGCCCTCATAGAATACCTTGCTGAAGAATTCAAAAAGGAATCTGGTGTGGATCTTCATAACGATCCATTAGCCCTACAAAGACTAAAAGAAGGTGCAGAGAAAGCTAAAATAGAGTTATCTAGCAATCAACAAACAGAAGTTAATCTGCCGTATATAACTGCAGACTCTTCTGGACCAAAACACTTTGTGCATAAATTAACGAGAGCTAAATTAGAAGCTTTAGTGGAAGGTTTAGTCGAAAGGACTATAGCTCCTGTAAAAACTGCATTAAATGATGCCAAACTTAAAGCCTCTGATGTGGACGAAGTAATTTTAGTTGGCGGTCAGACAAGAATGCCTCTGGTACAAGAGAAAGTGAAGGCATTTTTTGGGAAGGAATCGAGAAAGGACGTAAACCCTGATGAAGCTGTGGCGGTTGGGGCTGCAATACAGGGTGCTGTACTAGCAGGGGATGTGACTGATGTCCTTTTGTTGGATGTTACTCCATTAACTCTAGGTATAGAAACCATGGGAGGAGTAATGACACCTCTTATTGATAAGAACACGACTATTCCAACTAATAAATCTCAGATATTTTCAACTGCTGAAGATAACCAGACTGCCGTAACAGTTCATGTTCTGCAGGGTGAAAGAAAACAAGCAGCTGAAAATAAAACATTAGGACAATTTAACTTAACTGATATACCTGCGGCTCCAAGAGGAATGCCTCAGATAGAAGTTACTTTTGATACTGATGCAAATGGAATACTTAATGTTTCTGCAAAAGATAAGGCAACTGGAAAAGAACAATCTATAGAAATTAAAGCCTCAAGTGGTCTGTCTGATGAAGAGATAGAGCAAATGGTTAAGGATGCTGAAGTCCATGCTGAGGAAGATAAAAAGTTTGAAGCTTTAGTTCAAACCAGAAATATGGGAGAAAACTTAGTTCATAGTTGCAAGAAGACTTTGGAAGAAGCTGGTGACAAGGCAGAAGCTGAAGAAAAAGAAGCGATAGAAAAAGGAATAAGCGAGTTGGAAGAAGCACTTAAAACTGATGATAAAGATCAGATAGATGAAAAAATAAAAGCTTTAAGCGAAGCTTCTGCTTCTCTGGCTCAAAAACTATACGAAGAACAACAAGCTAAAGACACAGCCCAAGAGGGTGAAACCCCTGAGGAAGGAGCTGCTGATTCGGATGCTGTTGATGCTGACTTTGAGGAAGTTAAAGAAGAAGAGAAGTCATAATATTTCTCCTTCTTCTTTAAAACTAAAGGCCCATAAATGTCTAAAAGGGACTATTACGACATTTTAGGGGTCGATCGAAGTGCCCAGGGTGATGAATTAAAGAAAGCCTATAGGAAATTAGCGATGAAGTATCATCCGGATAGAAATCCAGATGACGCTTCCGCTTCAGAGAAGTTCAAAGAAGCTACAGAGGCATATGAGGTCCTGTCAGATTCTTCAAAAAGATCCGCTTACGATCAGTTTGGGCATCAAGGCGTAGATGCTTCAGAGTTTAGTAGCGGGGGAAGGTCTCCTACAGATGCATTTAATGATATTTTTGGAGACATATTCGGAGATATTTTTGGAGGCGGAGATCCTTTTTCTAGATCTAGGCGTTCTAATAGAGGCTCGGATCTAGAGTTTTCTTTAACAATCGATTTAGAGAATGCTGTAAAGGGCACCACAGAAAAGATAAGAATACCCACTTTACAAAGTTGCGAAAGTTGTAGCGGTTCAGGAGCTGAACCTGGAACTCAACCATCCTCTTGTCCCTCTTGCCAAGGTGCTGGACAAGTTAGGATGCAACAAGGCTTCTTTTCCATTTCACAAACCTGCAGACAGTGTGGCGGGTCTGGCCGGGTTATAACCAATCCCTGCAAAAAATGTAGAGGCCAAGGAAGGGTAGAAAAAACTAAGACTTTATCGGTCAAAATACCTGCAGGAGTAGATTCTGGGGATAGAATTAGATTATCTGGTGAAGGAGAGGCTGGACCGAGTGGAGGTCCTAGTGGAGACTTGTATGTGCAAATTAAGGTTCAATCTCATGAGGTTTTTGAAAGGGATGGACAACACCTGTATTGTGAAGCACCGATAACTTTTGTTGATGCTGCCTTAGGCTCTGAAATAGAGATTCCTACTTTAGATGGCAAAGTTAAAATCAAGATTCCAGAAGGCACTCAGACTGGAAAGTTATTTAGATTAAAAGGTAAGGGAGTGAAGAAGATAAGGAGTTCGGCTGTTGGAGACCTATTGTGCAGAGTGATAGTTGAAACACCTCAGAAACTAGACTCTAAACAAAAGGCTTTACTAAAGGAATTAGGTACATCTCTAAAAGAAAAGAAGAATTCTCCTATAAGCTCAGAGTGGTTCAATAAAGTTAAGTCATTTTTTGATAGTAAATAAAGAAGTATGTTAAAGATTGCTATATCAGGTTCAACAGGAAGAATGGGACTTGCTCTCATTAATGCTATTTCTAGAGATAAAGATTTTAAGCTTATTGGTGGAGTTGCTAGCGAATCAAATTCAGATATTGGGAAAGATTTAGGAGAAATAGCTGGAGAAAAGAGAATAGGAGTTGTTCTCTCTTCTAAATTGAGCGATCTTCCAGAAGTTGATGTACTTGTAGATTTCTCTGAAGCTAAATTTAGTCTGCAATCTGTTGAATACGCAAAAAATCACAATACAGCTCTTCTTCTAGGGACCACAGGTTATCAAGAGTCAGATTTAAGCAATATTGAAGAAGCTTCTAAGTTTATACCTTTATTAAAAGCACCTAATACAAGTGTGGGTATAGCTTATCTAAAGAAAGTAATTGATCTAACTTCAGATTCACTTTCTTACTTTGATAATTTACAAATTTCAGAAAAACACCATAAAGATAAAAAGGATTTACCTTCAGGTACCTCGTTAGATTTAGCTAGTTTTTTATCAGAGAGAATATTAAGTGAAAGCTCTATAAATATAGATAGTGAAAGGACTGGAGATTTGGCTGGGGAACACAAAATAATTCTTTCAAATGAACTCGAAAGAATTGAGCTAACTCACAAGGCCTTGGATCGCTCTATTTATGCGAAAGGGGCACTGATAGGAGCTAAATGGCTGAAATCTAAGCCAAATGGGCTCTATTCCATGTCAGATATATATTCTTGAATTACTAGAAATATGTTATAAACGCACCCCTTTTTAGGATAAATTTATTTATTTTAAAAATAATGTAGCACGTGTTCGTTTCTATCTCTTGGGTGCTAAAGGATTGCTCATCTTTAGTTAAGAGTAGTAAAACACGGAAGAATAACCCGAACGATTAAAATCGTTCACAGATTAGGAGAGCAAATGGCCGATATATCAATAGAAGATATGCTCCAAGCTGGTGTCCACTTCGGACACCAAACTAAATACTGGAATCCTAAAATGGAACCCTACATTTTTGGAATTCGTAATAAAATTCACATCATTGATCTACAGCACACTGTTGAGCTTTTGAAGCCTGCCTTGGCTTTTATTAAAACAGTTGCACAGAAGAACAATAAGATTCTTTTTGTTGCAACTAAAAGATCAGCTACGAATATTCTTAAGGAAGAGGCAGAGCGATGCGGTATGCCCTATGTGAACGAAAGGTGGCTAGGAGGGATGCTAACAAACTATAAAACCATCAGATCTTCTATTAATAGGCTTGAAAATCTTCTAAGACAAAAAGAAGATGGAACTTTTGACAAACTAACAAAAAAAGAAGGCTTAAAACTACAAAGAGAAATAGATAGGCTTGAGAAAGCCATTGGCGGAGTAAGGGACATGGGTGGGTTACCCGACGCTTTGTTTGTGATTGATGTTAAGAGAGAAGCTATTGCTATATCTGAAGCAAGCAAAATGGGCATTCCTATTGTTGGAATAGTAGACAGCAACAGTAGTCCAGAGGGCATTGACTATTTGGTGCCCGGAAATGATGACGCCATAAGATCTATTTCTTTATTTACTAGAGCAGTTTCTGATGCTTGCTTAGAAGGGTCTAAGCTTGCCACTGGCTTAAAGCCTTCTGCAGATTCATCTGGACCAAAAATAATTAAAAAAGAAGAGAAACAAGAATCTTCTAATGAAAAGGGTCTTGAAGAAGGTAAGGTGAAAGAACCTAAAGAAGCTGAAGAATCAAAAGAAAAAGAGGAGTCTGTAGAAACTGAAGAACAGAAAGAAGATTCTAAGGTCGATTCTAAATCTGAAGAAGTTGAGGAAGGAAAGGAGACTTAAATGACTGAAATATCAGCTTCCCTTGTAAAAGAGCTCAGAGAAAGAACCGGAATGGGAATGATGGATTGCAAACAGGCTTTGTTAGAAACTGATGGAGATATTGCGCAAGCCATTGAAGAATTAAGAAAATCTAGTGGTATTAAAGCAAGCAAGAAAGCTGGAAGGTCTGCTGCCGACGGCATTTTACAGATCCAATTAGTTAACTCTATGGGTTTTATGGTTGAAATTAATTGTGAAACCGATTTTGTAGCTAAAGATGGTTCTTTTGTGGAGTTCTCTGAAGAAGTCATTAAGACTCTTTCCTCTGGTGAATATCTAGAATTAGATCAATTAATGGCAGGAGATTTAAACGACAAGAGAGAAAAGCTAGTACAAAAATTGGGAGAAAATATAGTAGTAAGGAGGGTATTTATTAGCGATGATGGGGCTGATCATACAGGTATATATCTGCACTCAAATAAGAAGATTGCCTGCATAGTGTGTTTAAAAGGAGGCAATGAAGAAGTAGCTAAGGACATAGCTATGCACATAGCAGCTACTGACCCGTTAGCCATTACGCCACAAGATATCCCCAAAGAGACTGTAAAAAAAGAAAAAGAAATCTTTGAAGCACAATCTGCAGACTCAGGTAAATCTGCAGAAATTATTGTTAAGATGGTAGAAGGAAAAGTGAAAAAATTTCTAAGTGAAGTCAGTCTTACAGAACAAGACTTTGTGAAAGACCCAGGACTAAAGATAAAGTCCTTACTGGATAAAAATAAAGCTGAAGTTATCCAATTCAAAAGATTTGAAGTAGGAGAGGGAATAGAAATAGAAGAAACAGATTTTGCAGCTGAAGTTATGTCTCAAATAGAGAAAACTTAGAATAATGTATCAGGAGATTATAGAAGACACCAAAGTTGGAATGGAAAGAAGCCTGCAGTCTTTGGATGCAGCTTTTAACAGAATAAGAACAGGTAGGGCAAGCCCAGCTCTATTGGATGATATTAAAGTAGATTATTACGACACCCTGACCCCATTATCGCAATTGGCGAATATATCCGTTGAAGACGCTAAAACGATAGCAATTGTTCCGTGGGAGAAGGCTGTTGTGCAAGATATTGAGAAAGCCATTATGGAGTCAGAGTTAGGTCTAAATCCTGCCACTTCGGGAGATACTATTAGGGTAATTCTTCCTGATTTAACTGAAGAGACTAGGAAGGAATTTATCAAGAAAGCTAGATCAGAAGCAGAAAATACAAAGATATCTATAAGGAATGTTAGAAGGGAAGGGAATTCACAACTAAAGGAATTTCTAAAGGAAAAAGAAATTTCTCAAGATGAAGAGAGGCAAGGAGAAGAAGAGATTCAAAAGCTCACTGACTTGTTTGTAAGCAGGGTAGATGAAGCTCTGTCAATTAAAGAGAAGGATCTGCTAGATTTCTAGTTCCTCTCTAGAGTCCAAATGAGTGCAACAAAGACTGCAAACCTACCTTCTCATGTTGCGATTATTATGGATGGCAATAACAGATGGGCGAAAGCAAAAAATTTGCCAGGAGTTTCTGGTCATCAACAAGGAGTGGAAAGGGCGCGCGAAGCAGTTGAATATGCAGTTGAAAAAAAGCTTGATACCTTAACTTTGTTTGCTTTTAGCAGTGAGAATTGGGGTAGGTCTAATGAAGAAGTCAGTCTTCTAATGAAGTTATTAGCTCAAGCCCTAGAAGAACAGGTACCTAATTTAATAAAAAATAAAGTACAGCTCTCATTTATCGGTGATTTAACTAAATTTGATGATGATCTTCAAGTCAGAATGAAGAAAGCAGAAAAATTAACTGAGTGCGACAAAGAAAAGAATCTGGATTTAATAATTGCTGCAAGTTATGGAGGTAGGTGGGATATTGTGCAAGCATTAGAAAAAATAAATACTTCGCAGGGGGAAATAGAAATAAACGAAGAATTAATTAGCTCTAACACTTCTTTGGGTCCTTTTTCTGATCCAGATCTTTGTATACGAACAGGGGGTGAATTTAGAATAAGTAATTTTTTGCTTTGGCATTTAGCTTATTCTGAACTTTATTTTAGCGAACTTTATTGGCCTGATTTTGATTCAATGCAGTTTCAAAAGGCTCTTGAAGAATATTCGAGCAGACAAAGGCGCTTTGGAGACAAGTCTAACTTTGATAAGAACTAGAAATGAACAAAACTAGAATACTTACAGGAATAACTTTAGCTCTACTTATTGTTTTATCTTTTTTATTTCTGCCTCTAAATGCTATTACTTTACTTCTTAGTTTTATTGTTAGTTTGTCCGCATGGGAATTCTATAAATTAAGATTCTCTTCTGAGATAGCGATAGCCATCAGCATAGTTTTATTTTTTGGATTAATTTATTTGAGTTTTGGGACTGGACTAAAATTAAGCTTGAGTTCCATAGGATTATTGGCTTGGTTTGTGATTGGCTTTTTGATTTTAGGTTTTCCTCATAACAAGAACATCCTTCAAAATAAATATTTTTGGGTCTTGTCTGGTTTTTTTATTCATATCCCTTTTTGGACATCAATTTTCTTAATATTAAATTTTGAAGGGTACTTTTTGGGAAATATAGGTCTTGAGCTACCTTCAAGGTATGTTTTGATTCTGTTAATAACTGTAAGCTCGTTAATGGATGTTCTTGCTTATTTTGGAGGTAAGAAATACGGAAAAAGAAAGTTTCTTTCAAATATTAGTCCCAACAAAACACTAGAAGGTTTCTTAATAGCTCTCATAGGAACTCCATTACTTGTGATACCTTTTCTCGCTTTAATATTTGACTTTAACTTTATTAAGTTTTTTATACTAATTCTTCTGGTTTCAATTTTTTCAGTCCTCGGTGATGCTTCTGCCAGCCTCTTTAAGAGAATAGCAGGAGTAAAAGATTCTTCTAATCTTTTACCAGGTCATGGAGGGATTTTAGACAGAATAGATAGTCATTTAGCTGCAGCACCTAGCTTTGTAGTTCTAGTTTATTTGATGGGTTTAGGGACATGAAAAAAGTTGCAATATTAGGATCCACAGGATCTATTGGGACCTCAACTCTTAAAGTAATAGAGGCTAATCCAGATGTATTTTCAATTACCTTGTTAGCTGCTGACTCGAATGTGGATTCAATTTTTGAGCAAAGTCTGAAGTTTAACCCAAATTATTTATATTTAAATGACGACTCTTCCTCTAGCCAACTTAGATCGAAAGTAGATTCTGTTAATTTAAATACCACTTTAGTTGATGAAGAAGATTATCTAAAAATTTTAGCTTCTGATGAGGTTGATATTGTTGTAGCAGGTATAGTCGGTGTAGCAGGATTGAAATCAATCCACAAAGCCGTTTCAGCTGGGAAAAGAGTCTTGTTAGCAAACAAAGAGGCTTATGTAGTAGCAGGGGAATTATTAAATGAATTAGCTGCATCAAATAATTCAACTATCTTTCCTATTGACAGTGAGCACAGCGCAATTCATCAATGTTTATCAGGAAAAACAGATATCTCAGGAGGAGTTAGAAAAATTACCCTCACGGGATCAGGAGGTCCTTTCTTAAATCGAAACTTAAAAGAATTTGAGCAAATCACCCCTGAAGAGGCAGTAAATCATCCTATTTGGAAAATGGGAAAAAAAATATCAGTAGATTCAGCGACCATGATGAATAAAGGCTTGGAAATAATTGAAGCCAAATGGTTATTCGGAATAAACTCAGAAAAAATAGACATCTTGGTTCATCCAGAAGGAATAGTTCACTCTTTAGTTGAATTTAATGATGCCTCAGTTATTGCGCAATTATCTGTACCAGATATGCAAATTCCAATAGCTTATGGTTTAGGGTTCCCTGAAAGAATAAATTCCAAATCACAAAGTTTAAGTTTAGAAAAAATTGGTCAGTTAAACTTCATTAAACCCGACCTATTGAAGTTTCCCAGTATTGTTATAGCAAGAAGCTGTCTTGAATCCGGAGGAACAGCTTCTTCATTATTAAATGCAGCGAACGAAGAAGCAGTTAAGGCTTTCCTTGATAAAAAAATATGTTTTACCCAAATTACCGAAATTATTTCATTTGTAATGGATACAAACCCTATAAAAACTGTCAAAGAATTAGAAAATGTTATAGAAGCTGACGTCTTGGGAAGGGAGTCTGCTCAAAATAGAATTCAACAATTAAACAACTGATATGACTAACATCCTTTTTAATCTTGTATCTATTATCGTTTTATTAGGTGTGATCATAGGTATACATGAATTAGGTCATTTTCTAGCTGCTAGAAAATTTAAAGTTCATGTTATTAGGTTCAAGATAGGGTTTGGAAAAACTTTATTAAGTAGATTTGATAAAAAGGGAACTGAATTCGCTATTGGATTATTACCACTAGGAGGGTATGTTCAAATGCTGGGAGAAGATAACCCACTGCAAGGAGATGAATCAGATCAAAATCCAAATTTAAAAGAAATCTCTTACCCCCAAGCCTCTTTAGGGGCTAGAGCAATCATTACTGCAGCAGGACCAATCGCAAATTTTGTTTTAGCAATCGCAGCTTACTTTCTTATTTTCATGATAGGGGTAAAAGATATTGCGCCAATTGCAGGTGGCATAAATGAAGAGAGTTTAGCCCAACAAGCAGGAATTGAGGTAGGCGACAAAATCCTAGCAATAGATAACAACCAAGTTAATTCCCTGAAAGATTTAAACTCCTTGCTCGCTTTAAGAATAGGTGAAACAGGTATAATTCAGGTTGATTATCAAAAGCCAGGTTCTGATATAACCTTCTCAGAATCCGTGGCAATAGAAAACTGGCTTGAATCTGAATTAGACCGCAGTGTAATTTCTTATTTTGGTATTAACCCATTTATACCGCCCATAGTTTCTTCCGTTCAGGCAGGAAGCCCAGCTGAAAAATCAGGCTTGTTAAAGGGCGATGAGATAATAAGTGTTGGCGACAATGCAACCAAAACCTGGTATGAACTAGTAGATGAGATTTCATCGATTCCCGACAAAGATACTCTCTTAACAATCAAAAGAAACGAATCTATTTTTAGTATTCCGGTGTCCATTGGCTCGGTGCAGAATGAACTTGGAGTAAAAATTGGAAGAATTGGCATAGCAAGAATCTCGAGCAATGAAGAGATACCTGAAGAGTATCTGGTAATCACCCAAAAGGGGCCAATTGAAGCTTTTATTCTGGGTATAAAAGAAACCTACAACTTTACGGTTCTTATATTAGATTCAATAGGAAAAATGATTACTGGTTCCGTTTCTGCAGAAAATGTAGGTGGTCCGATACAAATAGCAGTTTTATCCGGTTCTGCTGCCAAAGCAGGCCTAGTATCCTTTATTGGGATGATTGCTTTGTTAAGTATTAATTTAGGATTAATAAATTTGTTTCCTATTCCTATTCTAGATGGAGGACAATTAGTACTAATAGCTGCAGAAAAGATCAAAGGTTCTCCTCTTTCTGAAGGGTTTGTTGAATTTGCCTATAGAATAGGATTATTGTTGGTTGTTGGTTTGATGGTGTTCGCTGTTTTTAATGACATTACAAGGATAGTTTGATGATTAAAATTCGTTCCTTAACAAAACCTATTGTCTTTGTTTTTCTGTCTCTATTATTTTTTGGTGAAGTATTAAAAAGTGATGATTCTTGGGTGGTTAGCGACATCAGAATTAGTGGATTGCAAAGAGTTTCTGCTGGAAGTGTCTTTGCAGAAATGCCTATCGCAATAGGAGATACAGTTGATACTTACTCTCTACAAGTTGTGGCCAAAACTTTATTTAAAACGGGTCAGTTTGATGATATTCAAATTGGTAGAGATGGAAATATTTTAATTATCAGCTTGGTTGAAAGGCCTTCTATATCGGCTATAGAGATAGATGGTAATAAAGCTTTAAAGACTGAAGATTTGATGAAAGGCTTAAAAGGAGCCGGTTTATCAGAAGGCCAAGTTTTCAAAAGATCTGTATTAAGTGGTTTAGCTTTAGAAATACAAAGGCAATATATTTCTCAAGGTAGATACGGAGCTTTAGTTGATGTAAAAGCGAACCCTAAACCAAGAAATAGAGTTGAGCTTGAAATTGAAATAGAAGAAGGTGAAGTAGCTACCATCGAAGGCATAAACGTTGTAGGAAACACTACTTATACAGACGATGAACTTTTAAGAGATTTTGAATTAAGTGTGGGCGGTTGGTTTTCTTTTCTAAGTAGTGATAACAAATATTCAAGAGAGAAGCTTAAAGGAGATATAGAAACCTTAACCTCCTATTATAAGGATAGAGGCTATGTAGAGTTTGCTCTATCCAGTTCACAAGTAAGTATTACTCCAGATAAGAAATCGGTGTATATAACATTAAATATCGATGAAGGACTTCCATATAAAATAGATAAGATCAGCCTAACCGGAGACCTTCCTGTAGACGAAGAAATTTTAAGACCGCTAATTCTACTTAAAGAGGGAGATACCTATTCTCAGTTTTTGATAACCGAAACAGAAGAAATTTTTACTAATATATTAGGCAATGAGGGCTACAGTTTTGCAGAAGTTAATGGAGTTCCTGATCTCAACGAAGAAACTGGAGGGGTTGAACTCACTTTCTACATAGATCCGCAGCAAAGAACATATGTTAGAAGAATCGTCTTTAAGGGA
>LUMD01000584.1_pt1 | contig 24734 bp, 28 predicted proteins | sample 729651 | NCBI WGS metagenome assembly LUMD01 (sample SAMN03860272, study PRJNA289734) | marine metagenome | biome: seawater column; feature: ocean; material: water; isolation source: Red Sea water column Station 34 - depth 258m | place: Saudi Arabia: Red Sea | collected 2011-10-15 | depth 258 m | reverse complement strand
CCTATAGAACCCGATGTTGGATTAATTATTATTTCAGACATGTATTTAACCGTTTATTTCTTTGTTTATATCTTTAATCCAGAGGCTTACTGTTTTATAGAATAAAAAAGGAAAAATAGCGTGAATAAAGGCTGTAAAAGCAAGAGAAATAAAAATTATAGATAAATATAAGGCCCTAAAACCATGTCCAAAGTAATTTTGTTGAGCTTCTTTCAAGTGATTAAAATTTAACATACCTAAACCCCCTTTAAATGGATGCTATTAAGAATCTTCCATTCTATATTTTTTGGGTCAAAAGAAACTAGATAAAAGGTTTCAGCTTTAAAACTACCTTCTATCTCAGGCAATTCAGCTAAAAGAGATTGTTTTTCTTCCAAGGATTTTTTTCCGTAGTAAAGACTTAAGTGTGGCATGAACTCTTCATCTTCTATCTTTACGATGTTACAAATTTTCGATCTTACTGATTGAAGGTCTTGGTTAAGATCTACCTTCACATAGAAAGCCTGAAAGAAATAATCTTTCATACCATAACCTTTATATGATATTTCAATTGGATTAATTCTATTGGCGATTTCTTCTTCTAAGTTTTTTACTTTTGATGGATTAAGGTCAAATTGCACAGCCAAGGTCATGTGAATTGGAAAACTTGGCCCTTTTAATTTGTTATCAATAAGTCGTTTAGATTTCAGGAATAAAGGAACCTCTTCCTTTTTGGGAATTGCCCAAAGAGTTAACAAAGATTCTTTTCCTAATGAGTTCATTTTTTATTTCTTTACTCTTTTAGGATTAAGTAGAAAGTCTATGAATCTAATCTCTATTCTGTTCCAGCATAATAGAGCTATTCCACCAGGCCGCATCAGAAAAGGCTCTCATATCTAGTTCATGAGTCCAAGACGATCTATGTTGTTGAGCTAAATGATAATAAGTATCAGCTATTTTTTCAGGAAGTAATAACCCATCATGCTCCATTCCTTTTGTTTCTCTAAACTTCTGGTACATTTCAGGACCCATCATCTTGCCCAGCGTATCGGGTGCATCTACAGCTCCATCAACAACAATATGGACAACATGAATTCCTTGAGAAGAGAACTCAGCATTTAATGATTGACATAACATTCTTCTGGCTCCCATTGCCGCTGCATGTGAATGCTGGTTCATATTGCCTCTCATTGCTGCTGTCGCTGAAGTTACTAAAAAAGTACCTTTCCCTCTTTCTAACATTAAAGGACATAAAACCTTAGCTGCTCTAAAAAGCCCAAAGCTTGCCATTCTCCAACCCCACTCAAATTCTTTATGACTTGTTTGATCAAGCAATTTCATGCCTGTTTGAGCTCCCAGGTTGTAGACAAGGACTTCAATAGGCCCAATATCTGATTCTATGGATGTTATAACTTCTTCAATAGCATTATCTTCAATCGCATTCATAATATAACCATTGGCCGAACCGCCCTGGTCTTCAATATTTTTTACCAAACGATCTAAACCTTCTTTATCGGATCGTCTACATAATGACGAGTGATATCCTTCTTGTGCAAATTTTGTAGCTACCGTACCTCCTATACCTGCTCCCGCACCTAAAACTAGACAAACTGGTTTCATAATTTCTCCTTACTCTTTTTTACTATATTAATTAGAATCCTGTCAGTATCAAATAATATTAATTAGGTTTGTTCAGTAATTTTTCTAATAAAACTGACTTCAGCTTCATCATAGGGCGATCCATCAATTCGTAAGATGTCATGAAACCATTCTTCGGGTTCAGGAATAGGGTCTCCTGAATTTAAAAATTTACCTTCCCCTTTGAGTTTGTGTAGATCAGCAATAGTTGACCAGCCAAAGTGAGTTTGGCTTTTACCTGCCACCAGACCCCAGTTGTAACACCCCACTCCATAGTTTTTAAAAATAGGTAAACTGAACTCAAAATTTGTACCAAACTCTCTTGCCATATACTCAGTGCAAATGATAGGTCTATCCAGATCTAGAAGGGTTTTTATGATCTGTTCCAATTTAGAACCTTCATAGCAGTGAAAAGTTATAACATCAGAATTTTCTTGATTTAGGTTAATAATTTCTTCCCCGACAGCGCCATCTAGACAGGAGGTAAGGGGTTGAGAAGGTCTGACTTCGTGAGCCCACTTCCAGGTATTTTTTAAAAGGGTTAATGACTGTTCCCCTACACCAAATTGGCCCGGCTCATTGTAAATATCCCACATTAGTATTCTTTGATCCTCAGCAAACTCTGTTAAAACCCCTTGAACAAATTCTTTTAAGCGGGACTCTTCTTCACTGGCTTTTTGTTCATGAATTAAATGCACTAACTCAACTCCTGGGCTTTGTTTCCAGCCGGAATTATGAACTCCAATCACTGGAAGAGGCTGCTTGCCTAACTTGGGATAGGGTCTATGACAGTCATCAAATAAAACTAAGATAGGCCTAATAGAGTGCTTACTGCAAATAGTTAATAAATCATCTAAGCGATTGCAAAAGCCTCTAGGGTCTTCTTTCCACAAAAGGTCGTGAAGATATATTCTTAAACTGTTGAATCCCAAGTTATTAGCCCATGAAACCTCTCTTTCTATGGTTTGCGAGTCATAAGATTCTTGTTGAAACATCTCCAGTTGGTTAATCGCATTACTTGGTAAAAAGTTACAACCAACTAACCAAGGCTGGTTGGTATACCATTCCCTAGCTTGCTCTTTATCCCATTTAGACATTAGTTTATAAATGCAAGAGTTAAACCATCTCCAATAGGAACCATAGAGATTGAAACTCTCTTATCATTTCTGATGAAGTCATTAAGCTCTCTAATTGCCTTAGTGTCCTCGTCATTTCTTTTAGAATCGATAACCGATCCACCCCACAAAACATTATCTATGGCTATTACTCCACCTTTTCGTAATAGTTTTAAACATTTTTCATAGTAGGCAGGGTAATTGGCTTTGTCAGCATCAATAAAAGCGAAATCAAAATAACCTTGTTGACCTTCTTTCAACAATGAGTCCAGTGTGTCCACGGCTGGTCCAAGCTTTAAATTTATCTTATGTGATACTCCAGCCTGTTCCCATTTCTTTTGCCCCATGGCAGTCCATTCCTCAGAAATGTCACATGCTATAAGCTCCCCGTCTTCGGGAAGGGCTAACGCCACACTTAAAGCGCTGTAGCCAGTAAAGGTACCTATCTCTAGAGTTTTTTTGGCTGACATCAATCTTATTAAATTTGCCATCAAGGCCCCTTGCTCCGGACATATTTGCATCATCGACTGCGGTAACTTAGCGGTTTCTAGTCTCAATTCCGTTAAGGCAGGATGTTCTTCCATTCCCTTTTCCCAAAGGTATTCTCTTAAGTCAGTTGTGTAATCTAAAATTCCTGTAGACATGTTTAATCCTCGTTTTAAACCAATATAACAAAATGAGTATCTTTATAGGAATGCTATCCATACAAATGCATAGAATTTCATCATAGATTATGCAGATAAAGAATTTAAAGACTTAATACCACCAGTTAATTACAAAGCGAGTCTGGTTACTGATGAAGAGGTTGAAGAAATAGTTAATAACGGAGGTCAACATAGTAAAGAACATGTGGAAGCACAGATTGCCTTAGGAGATAAATTGATTGCTGAATCAAAAGAGATTCAAGCGTTAGGAGCATTCAATCGTGCTGATAGAAGCGTTGCTATGGACATGCTGGGGTTTAAGAAACAATTAGTTTTTGCCACACATAGCGTAGTAACTCCTTTCAGGGATGTAAGAGGTAAGGCTAAATACGTAGACAAGCAAGGCCTTAAGATAACTCCCGAATTACGTTACGGAGCTACAAGGGCACACAACAGAGCTATGTCAGATTTTTGTTCTGAAGACCCAAGATTGATGGGTGTTGGAGTTATTCCTTTACATGAACCCGAACTGGCTATGGTGGAATTAGATTTTGCTATTGAATCAGGTCTTGAAGCCATATGGGTCCCACATTACGCTTGTGGAGACAGATCTCCTGGACATCTTGCTCTTGACCCTTTTTGGAGCAAACTCTCCGAAAAAGGTATTCCTTTCTTAATGCATGTTGGTGGTTCACCTCTCCAATTAGATAAAAGTTGGTCGGATAATGGAAAACCACCCAGTAAAGACTGGATGGGGGGAGGAGAAAATGTCAGAGCTAAAGACATGGTTGTCATGCATCAAGGACCAGAAACTTTTGTGTCGATGATGGTGTTGGATGGAGTCTTTGAAAGACATCCCAAACTTAAAGGAGCAAGCGTGGAACTAGGAGCTGGATGGGTTCCAGAAATGTTACAAAGATTAGACTATGTAGTTAAAACTTGGAGTAGGGTTGATAAAAACTTAAGTGAAATTAAAAGAAAACCCTCAGAACAATTAATAGAACAAATGGCTTTCACGCCTTTTCATCATGAGGATGTTGGTATGTTAATTGATGCTTCGCATCCTGAACTCTATCTTTTTTCAAGTGATTATCCTCACGTTGAGGGAACAACTGATCCAATAGGAAGATTTGAAAGATTTTTAGCAGATAGGGATGAACACACTAAGAGTCTATTTTATTCAGAAAACTTTCTAAAAATATTTCCCGAAGCAAGAGTTTAGTTAGCTAGCTTATATGGCGCATTACGTAATTGCTCAAATAGTTATTAAGGACAGAGAAAAATATGCCGAATACGAGGCTGGCTTTATGGATGTCTTTACGTCTTACAAAGGCAAGTTGTTAAGTGTGGATGAGAATGTGAGTTTATTAGAGGGTCAATGGCCTGCTACTAGAACAGTTCTTATTGAATTTCCCTCTAAAGAAGAAGCATTGGCCTGGTACGAATCAGAAGAATATCAATCGCTAGCTAAGCACAGGTTTGCAGCTAGTACTTCTGATATTGCAGTTATTAGCGGGCTAGATTAATCTTTAAGAATTAGCTATGAACTTCAAAATTGTGATTCAGGACTGGAACTCAAGACCTTGGTGGATGAGTTTAATATTTTATTTTTGCATTTATATGACATTTATTTATATGCCTTTCGACTTATTTCTAAAGCCGGTAGCAGAGGATGAAGAAATTTGGTTTGGCTTTACCTTGACGGGTTGGTATGCCAAAGCGACCGAGCCCCTGCATTGGTTAATATATGGCTTTGGTGCTTATGGGTTTTGGCGCATGAAAAAATGGATGTGGCCTTGGGCCAGTGTATATGTTGCTCAAATTGTTATAGCAATGTTTGTTTGGAACATATTGAAAGATAACAATTTAATGGCAGCCTCTATTTCCGCTTTAATCTTTTGTATTCCGATGGTTGCTTTATGGCGATCTAAAGATAAGTTTACTGGTTAATGCAAAAATCCGAACAACATTATCCAGAACTAAATCAAAGGGCGGTGGGCTGGTTAAATTTTCTTTATCAGAAATCTACAACACCAGATGATTGGACTGAAGATGGTGATCCTCATGAATGGTGGGATAGGAGTTCAACTCCTCCAATGTGTTCTTTTCCTCGTTTTGATCTTCAAGAATCAACGTATGCCTTAGGCTTAATGGCAGACAGGACTCCGGCTTGGAGAGAAGTTTATGCAGAAATACTTGATGAGATTGCTGAAAGATCCATAACTTACTGGGCTGCTGTGGATTGGTTATCGCAATTTGGACACGATCCAGATAGGAAGAACTATCCAGAAGAATGGAAAGGAACTCTAATCCCAGAAGAGTTTTGGGGACACTATGATGCACCGGGCTGGACGGCAAATGGAGTAGCTCCCTGGGGTTTGCAGTCAGATCCGATAGGAGCGGATGGCAACTTATTCTTTAAGGGTTGGTTAAATCTAACGCAAGCTCTACATACATATGTGAGTGGGAAAGATAAGTGGGCTTCTTCATTTGATTTAGCTGGAGTGAATAGAACAAGATTTGAATGGACTCAACATCAACTAGTTGATCACCTTCATGAGACTTGGACAAAGACCCCAATGGGACCTCATTGTGAGAATACTAAAGCTTGGCCTTTTTGTTTATCGGCAGCAGGGTTAGGATTAAAAATGTATGACAATGTATTTGATAAAAGTGCACACTCTGCCTACAAGTCTTGGCTTGATTTCACCAAAGATAAATACTATGGCTTCGATAAAAAAGGAACTCTGCAATGGGTAACTATGTATTACGATGCTTTAAAGAATCACCATCATAAAATTCCCCCAGCTCATGCCTTAGCTATAGCTTTTTATGCTAAACCTCAAGCTCCTGAATTTGCTGAGTTACTTTATAGGGAAGGGGTTAGATTCTTAAAATGGGATGATCCTAATGAACCTATTTCAGGTCAGATTGGTCTTGCTGACAGAATGTTGGCTTTGGGATTATCTATATCAAAAGAGTTTGATGACCAGGTAACTTATGAAAGATTGAGGAAGTTTGCTGAAGAAAACTTTGAACCACGATACTTTGGTTTGAATGATAGCCAATTTGGTTTTTGGTTTAATCTAGGTGAGAACTGGCCCAGAGGCCAACTCTCTGCATTGGCAATGTGTGCTGAAGTTTGTGACGGAGGTGCCTGGGAGAAATTATTTAATCAACCTAATTTAACAAAATATTATTCACCAACGATTCACGGTATTGATTTTCCTGCTGTGGGTGTGCGCCAGGCTTGGCATGATGACAACGAAGGTTTACTTGTGTTCCAAATTGAAGATGGAGATCGAACAAAAACTAATAAAAAAACAAAAGTCAGTGTTTCAAATATTCCTGATACCAACCAAATAGAAGTTTTTTGTGATGGTAAGCCTTTTAACGATTATTCAGTCGATTCTTCTGGACAAGTGGTTTTGAACACAGAAGTGGCAAATCATTTATTTCATATAAGAACTGGTTATGTACTTTCAGAAGAACAGAAAAAACAAATGAACAAGGGCATTCAATACAATGCCAATCAACCTTCAGTCGAAATGAAGAAAGGTGAAGAAACAACTACTCGATTATTGATTACACGGTCAGTTCCTTCTTTGTGTGGGTGTTGCTAAAAGGTATATCTCAGAAAGTGAATTTAATTTATATTACCTAAAAGGGAAAATTATGGATGCATTATGTACAAAAAGCGCTACTGAGTTAGCTGACTTAATTAAAAAAAATGAAACTTCAAGTAAAGAGGTTGTTGAAGCCCACCTAAATAGAATATCTGAGATAAATCCTGAGGTTAATGCAATAACTTTGACTTTAGAGGAGACAGCTCTAGAAGCAGCAGAAAAGGCAGATAATGCCAGTGATGAGGATCGCAAAAAACCTTTTCATGGGGTTCCTTTTACCATTAAAGAAAATATAGATTTTAAGGGGACTCCCACAACCCAAGGCGTTCCTCTACTGGCTGAGTCAATGCCTCCAAGAAATGCACCTATAGTTGATCGAATGATAGAAGCAGGAGCAATTCCGATTGGAAGAACTAATCTCCCTGAGATGGGTTTCCGTCTTGATACAGATAATCCTTTGAGAGGCAGAACCTTTAATCCTTGGAATAAGGAGTTAACACCGGGTGGTTCTAGTGGAGGAGAAGCGGTGGCCATAGCAACAGGAATGAGTCCTTTTGGTTTAGGTAATGATATTGGAGGTTCTCTTCGAAATCCTGCTTACTGTTGTGGAATTGCTTCTCTCAAACCCTCTATTGGTCGTATCCCTTATGTTAACTCTATTGAACCATTTATTGATTTGGGTGTTTCAGATGCCTTTGTAACTGATGGACCTATGGCCCGATCTGTAAGTGATCTAAGATTGGGTTTATCAGTAATGGCAGGAAGGCACATTGAAGATCCGAAATCTATTGATGCACCATTAACAGGTGCTGTTCCAGAAAAACCCAAAGCCGCCTTAGTAAAAGAAATTACTAACTTTAATTTACCAAACGCAACCAAAAGAGAAATAGAGAAAGCAGGATCAATTTTATCTAATAGTGGTTGGGATGTTGAAGAGGTTGAAGCACCCGAAGTTGAGCGAGTGTTTGAGATCTGGGGTACGGTTTTAAACAATGGATTGTTAGATGCTATTCCTGATGAGATATTCAAGCCAGAAACTGCTGAATACCTAAAACGCTTCTCCGAACCTTTTATTAATAACAATATAAGTTTAGAAGAAGCTTTTGTTGAGAGAAGAAGACTAAGAAGGTTATGGTCTTCTTTTTTAACAGACTATTCAGTTTGTATAGGACCAACTTGGTCAAACTTACCTTGGCCAATAGATACTGATCTTGATCCTGAAAAGGGTGATGCGGTATTAAGGGAAAGTTTTATTTTTATTGCGCCAGGTAACTGTTTGGGTTTGCCTTCAGTAGCTTTACCTATGGGTGTAGCAGATGGTATTCCCACAGGGATTCAGATCTATTCAGAGTTATACAGAGAAGATCTTTGTCTTTTAGCAGCTGAAATAATTGAAAAAGAAAGAGATTGTCCTACTCCGATTGATCCAGTTACTTAGGAACAAGAACCTAATTGGTATCGGATTGAATCTCCATTCTTAATGTTGTTGTTCTCCATAAGACACCGGAAAGAATAAAATAAAAAAATATAAGAAAGGTAATATTCCATTCCAAGACGTTTTCTAACCAATCGTCATCTTCCAGAAATCCATAGAAAGGTATGGAAATAAGAATTATTAGGCCTATTACAATAACTACTACTCTCATTAGCTGAAAAGATTTGGATTCTTTTGTATTGGGGTAGTTTGATAATTGAACTACTTCTAAAATTTGGGCTATATAAGTCCCCAAAAAAAAGAAATAGATGCCAAACCTTCTTAAAAGTTGGTAAATATCTCCTTCGGAACCAAGGAAGGCTGCATAAAGAATGCCAAATAGAGAACCGATTAAACCTGAAATTACCATAATTCTGTTGCTTAATTTTTTGTATAAGACATTTTGATTGAGTGTGGTGTAAGAAATTAGCCAATAGGCAGACAAAAGAGTCATTACTGGAAGAATAGTTAATTTAAAAAGTATTGAAGCCAAACCATGTCTGCCGGTTTTGCTTATTGAAGTGCATCCTTCTAAGTATGGCAGACAAGCATCAACAAAACCTTCATTTAATGAAACTAAGTAAGCTAGATTGCCGGAAAAAATAGCCAAGATACCAATAAAAAAAGGCAAGACCCACAGTTTCATAGAACCTTAAAATAAATTTTTAATTAAGCTCAACTTATTAATATTGAGCTTCTGGAATCTCTACAGTAAGACCTTCATGTTCTTCAGAAATTTGAATTTGACAGGCGAGGCGAGAATTAGCTTTCTGATCGTCAGAAAATTCTAACATCGAATTTTCCATCTCTCTCCTTTCACCTACTTTAGATATCCATTCAGGATTAACAAAAACATGGCATGTAGCCATAGGCATCCACTTCATGATTGTTGCCATCATGCTCAATAAATATAACTTTGACCATAGACTAATTTTTTAAAATTTTTATTTTTTGTAAACTAGTACAGGTACGTTGCTGTATCCCATCACAAAATTAGACAGCACGCGCTCTGGTTCCCCAGTCAACTCTACACGATCAAACCGTTTAAGAATTTCTTCCCAAAGAATGCGCAATTGCAATTCCCCAACACGGTTACCCATACATCTGTGGATTCCAAAACCAAAAGAGAGGTGATGTCTCGCCTTATTTCGATCGATAATAAATTCATCAGGGTCTTCTATGACTTCCTCATCTCGGTTACCAGAAACATACCACATTATTACTTTGTCTCCTTTGCGTATGGACTGTCCTTTAAATTCAACGTCTTCAAGAGCTGTACGTCTCATATGCCCGAGCGGGGTTTGGTAACGAATAATTTCTGAAACCATATTAGGAATTAAAGAAGGGTCAGATTTTAATTTGTCGTATTCTTTTGGATTCCGATTTAGTTCTACTACTCCAGCAGAAATTGAATTTCTGGTAGTATCATTTCCTCCTACAATTAGAAGAATTAGATTACCCAAGAATTCCATCGGATCCTTAATCATATCTTTAGTTTCTTCGCCATGGGCAAATAATGATATGAAGTCAAACTTTCTAGGTTCTGCAGCGCGTTGGTGCCAAAGCTTACTAAAATAAGCAAGGCATTCTTCTAAAACCCGCTGTCTTTCATTCATGTCCACTTCTATCCCCACAGTTTCAGAAGTTGTGGCAACATCAGACCAATAAGGCAGTAGGTGTCTATCTTCGAAAGGAAAGTCGAATAATGTAGCTAACATTTGAGTAGTAATTTCTTTAGAAACCAGTTCTACCCAGTTAAATTCTTCATTTACAGGAAGACTGTCAAGAATGTTGCCAACTCTTTGCCTTATAAGGACTTCCAGTTCTGATAGTTGTTGAGGAGCAACTGCCGATTGAACTGCTTTGCGTTGTACCCCATGTTTTGGTTCATCCATAGCTATGAACATGGGTGTAACTAATTCAGCCGGAGCATCCCCAATAACTATATTCGTATCAGAAGAAAAGCGTTTGTGATCACTGTCTATGGCTACAATGTCATTAAACTTTGTTATTGACCAAAAGGGTCCAAATTGACTTTCTGGACAAAAATGAACGGGAGATTCTTGTCTTAGTCTACGAAAATATTCTCCGTGCAGGTTGCTCTGAAAAATTTCAGCTTTAGAGACGTCTAATGTCTCTAAAGGCAAACTCCAAGGATCAGGAATTGAATCATTTTTAAAATCAGTTTGTTCTTTCATTTAACCACCCCCTTTAGCTCAACCTAAAGAACTAATTCTAAGTTATAAACTAATATTACCCTATCATCTGTTACTTCTTATACTTCTCATATATTTTGCAAGATAAGGGTTTATTTTCTGTTCTTGAATAAAGTTGAACCAATGCTCCTGAATGACCGACGAACACATAAGTATTTACACACCAAACGCCAATCGATTCATTTTTTTCTATCAAATATATTTCACTATAAGCACTAAAAGAGAAGGCAATAGCTATCATCGTTATTATTAATTTTTTCATAAGTATTCTCCCTAAAGTTAATACTACCTCGTAGTTATCTCTTTTCAAGATTAACCCAAAAAATTGGTGCCCCCTGTAGGGATCGAACCTACGACCAAAAGATTAAGAGTCTTCTGCTCTACCTAACTGAGCTAAGGAGGCACCGAGGTTTTTTAATTTTCTAAAGGATCCAAGCGTAGAATTTGCCTCTTTGGGGGAAATCCCATCATAATTTTTACTGGAAGACGTAACGGGAACCCACGAGCCACCATTTCAAATTCATCTCCCTCAACTGGCACTGCTAAATAATCCTTAACTTCTCCATTAATTGTGGCTTTTACATTGGGATTTTTAATCGCTTCTTTGTACCACCCTCTAGGCCAGTGATGAGCAGAAACATAAATCCCCCCATCGGTACTATTAAATCGAGCAAGCATTCGATCAGTTAACTGCCCTTTGTCATCGGTTGTTGTAATGACAATCATTGGTATGCCACAGCCTTGACCAAAACCGGAACATCCTCCTTCATCCTCAAATGAAGGTTGGTTATAGCCAAGAAGTACTGTTTCGAATAAGAAAACAAGAACAATATAAACCAAGCCTAGAACACCTAACCACTTAAAAACTCTCATCAGTCACCCTGTATCTAAAGAATAAAATGTATTATATGTGAAATTTAATTTCAAAGTTTCATGAATCTAGAGCAAACAGATAGAGTAAAAGACTTAATCGTTCAGGTTTCTAAATTTATGGACGACCATATTTGGCCAGCAGAAGAAATCTATGCCTCGCAAATGGATTCCTTTCGAGAAGAGGGAAATCCATGGAGGGTGCCACCCGTAATTGAAGAGCTAAAAACCAAAGCAAAAACTCAAGGACTTTGGAATTTCTTTTTACCTGAGAGCCAAAATGGGTTTGGTTTAACTAACCTTGAGTACGCACCATTGGCAGAAATAATGGGTCAGATTGGTTTTGCATCTGAGGTGTTTAATTGCTCTGCACCCGACAGCGGGAACATGGAAGTCTTAGATAAATACGGATCCAAAGAACAACAAGATCAGTGGCTTAAGCCTCTTTTAGAAGGAGAAATAAGATCCGCTTTTGCCATGACTGAACCCGGTGTTGCTTCGTCAGACGCAACAAATATATGCAGTACTATTGAGGCGGATGGAGATAACTATGTAATCAACGGAGAGAAGTGGTGGACTTCAGGCTTTGGTAATCCTGATTGTAAGGTGATGATATTCATGGGGGTAACTAATCCTGATAACCCTAGGCATCAAAGACAATCTCAAATATTAGTGCCCACTGACGCCGAAGGGATAAACCTGGAAAGGATGTTAACCGTGTACGGTGTGGACCATGCTCCGGGCGGTCATGCCCATCTAACTTTTAAAGACGTTAGAGTTCCGAGAGAAAATTTAATCCTTGGAGAAGGGCGAGGATTCGAAATAGCGCAAGGGAGATTAGGACCTGGAAGAATTCATCATTGCATGCGCATGATAGGTCAAGCAGAAAGGGCTTTAGAGCTGCTCTGTAAAAGATCCACTTCTCGCATAGCTTTTGGTAAACCTTTAGCTGAATTAGGAGGTAATTATGATGTCATTGCCGATTGCAGAACTGAAATTGAAATGTGCAGACTTCTTACTCTCAAAGCTGCCTACATGATGGATACAGTAGGAAATAAAATTGCTAAAAGTGAAATAGCACAAATAAAAGTAGCAGTTCCTAGCATGGTAGTTAGAGTGATTGATAAGGCTATACAGATTCATGGAGGGGCAGGGGTATCTCAAGACACACCTTTGGCACGTCTTTTTACTTCAACCCGTTTCTTACGTATAGGTGATGGCCCTGATGAAGTTCATAGAAGGGCAATAGCAAGAGCAGAATTAAGTAAATATAATTCTGAGTAGATGTAATTAAAGTCTGATCTATTTACAAAAGGTCAGCATTCATGACTTTATTCCAAGCTGAAATAAAGTCTGTGACAAACTTTTCTTTACAATCTTCGCTGGCATAAACTTCTGCTAAAGCTCTTAACTGAGAATTAGAACCAAATACAAGGTCTACCCTTGTAGCAGTTCTAACTTTATCCCCTGTAGAACGATCTGTTGCTTCATAAACATTTTCAGCAGAAGGCTTCCATTCCACATTCATATCAAGCAAGTTTACAAAGAAGTCATTAGTTAACTTTCCAGGGGTTTCAGTAAATACACCGTTATTATCAGAGCTAATGCCTAAGGCTCTCATTCCACCCACAAGAACTGTCATCTCCGGTGCAGTTAGTCCGAGTAATTGAGCTTTATCTAACATCATTTCTTCAGAGCTGACGGAAGACTTTGTCTTATGGAAATTACGAAATCCATCTGAAGCAGGTTCAAGTACTTCAAATGATTCAACATCAGTTTGCTCTTCTGAAGCGTCTCCTCGACCAGGAGTAAATGGAACGCTCGCACCCGAAGCTTGTTCTAAACCTACATTTCCAGCAAGTACAATAACATCCGCTACTGACGCTCCTGTTTCCGAAGCAATGCCTTCTAGGACACCCAATACACGTGCAAGTTGCTCTGGTTTATTAGCTTCCCAATCCTTTTGAGGAGCTAGGCGTATACGCCCACCATTGGCGCCACCGCGCATATCAGATCCTCGGAAGGTTGAAGCACTTGCCCAAGCTGTTTCCACCATCTCTTGGACTGATAGATCGGTTTCAGCAATTTTTGCTTTAACCGCTTCCACATCATAGTCAGCGTTGCCAGCAGGAACTGGGTCTTGCCAAATAAGTTCTTCTTTAGGAACTTCAGGACCCAAGTATCGAGAAAGAGGTCCCATGTCACGATGCAGGAGCTTAAACCAGGCTCTAGCAAATGCATCAGCAAATTCGTCTGGATTTTCATGAAAACGTTTTGAATCTTTTTATAGATAGGATCTTCTCGCATTGACATATCCGCTGTGGTCATCATGGTAGGGACACGAACGGAGGAGTCCTCCGCATCTGGTGCCTTATCCTCGTCTTTCTGATCTATCGCATGCCAAACAATCTTGCCGGCAGGTGTTTCTACCTTTTCCCACTCATAACCAAATAAGAGATCGAAGTATCCGTTATCCCATTGAGTAGGATTAGCTGTCCAGGCACCCTCAAAGCCACTGGTAATGGTGTCACTACCCATTCCGGATGCGTGGTTACTTTGCCAGCCAAAACCCATGTTTTCCAATGGTGCTCCCTCAGGTTCATCTTGCACATGTTCCTCAGCCCCGGCACCATGCCCCTTACCAAAGGTGTGTCCACCAGCAACAAGAGCCACGGTTTCTTCATCGTTCATGGCCATTCGACCAAATGTCTCTCTGACATCTTTACCGCTTGCAATAGGGTCAGGTTCACCGTCAGGACCTTGCGGGTTAACATAAATTAAGCCCATCTGTACTGCACCCAAAGGATTAGCTAGATCTCGCTCACCTGAGTACCTCTCATTGGCTAACCACTCCGTCTCTATACCCCAATCAATGTCTTCTTCTGGTGCCCAAATATCAGGACGTCCTCCACCAAAACCAAAAGTTTTTCCCCCCATGGATTCAATCGCGACGTTCCCAGCAAGTATTAAAAGGTCTGCCCAACTAATTTTATTACCGTATTTCTGTTTTATGGGCCAGAGTAGACGACGAGCCTTATCTAAGTTTCCATTATCCGGCCAACTATTAAGCGGAGCGAAGCGCTGAGCACCTGTTCCCCCACCGCCACGACCGTCCCCAATCCTGTAAGTACCTGCTGCGTGCCAAGTCATTCGAATAAAGAAAGGACCATAATGCCCATAATCAGCTGGCCACCAATCTTGTGAATCTGTCATTAGATCATTCAGATCCTTTTTTAGAGCTTTATAATCAAGCTTTTTAAATTCCTCTCGATAATCAAAATCTTCAGCCAGAGGATCAGATTTCTGATCATGTTGATGAAGGATATTTAGATTTAATTGATTTGGCCACCAGTCTTGATTTGATGTTCCTGAAGCGCTATTGCTAGTTAAGGAACCATGCATTACTGGACATTTGTCTTCATTTTCTTTACTCATAAGTCACCTTCCTGGTAATTTCCTTTAAATTTATTTTGTACCTATTCTAAGTTTTTTTTTATCTTCTAGCTAGGTAAGTTTCGTTACTTTAAAAACGTAATTATTTAGACAAATCTTGGGCAAGTGAATCAGACACAGTTCTTGGAATTTCTTGTGTTCTGACGTTGTAATATGGGTGCTCTACACCTGCAAATAAAGTCATTCCAGACTGTAAATCTTTAAGCATAAGATTAGTCAGGTTAAAGCAAAGAGAATACTGAGATTGCTCTAAATTTTCCTGCAGAGTTGAAAAAACTCGGTCATTTTCGCCTACTTGCAACCAAACTTGATTTTCTACACCCGAAAGTTGGTCTAATTTCTCTTTTTCTGCCTGCTTATCAGAGAACTTTAAAGCCAAGGTTGCTTTTAAGTGATTCTCATCTGTAATAGAGGAATCATCAGTAATCAGGGTTTCAAAAATTAAGCTTATGTTACTTCCAATCTTAATAGATCTGTTCATTAAATCATTCCTAACTTCTAAACGAAAAAAAGAGCAATAACAATGCTCAAAAAAGGAAAACTAAAATAGATTTGACGAAATTTTACAGGTATTTAACAGACAATACTATGTAACAGACCATCGAAAAAAGCGAAGTAATATATAAAGCTGCTTCAATCATGGAACGGACTTTATCCTAAAAAATTTCCTAAAAAGTCTATTGAAATTAAGTATGAGATTGATAGTAGTTCTCAATCAGATTCTTTTTTATAGAAAATATGGGAGAATGCGCTTAGCAACAGGAGCTAACAAATGAAGAAAGCTTTATACCCAGGTACTTTTGATCCTATTACTTTAGGTCACATAGATATAATTGAGCGTGCCTTACATTTATTCGATGAGGTAACCATTGCGATAGCCACAAGTGAAGCAAAGACACCCCTGTTTTCTTTAGAGGAAAGAATTGATCAGATTGAGACAATTTTTAAAGGAAACAAAAATGTTAGAGCCATAGGTTTTACTGGGTTAGTTGTTGATCTAGCTAAAGAAGAAGACACTAATGTGCTTATTAGAGGATTAAGAGCTGTTTCTGATTTTGAGTATGAATTCCAGTTAGCAAATATGAATCGTGCAATGTCTCCTGATCTTGAGAGCGTGTTCCTTACTCCAAAAGCAAAATTTTCATTTTTGTCATCAACATTAGTAAGAGAGATTGCTTCAATGGGAGGTCAATTGTCTGCGTTTGTTGATCCCACTGTTGAAGAGGCTCTAAAAAAACGTTTTAAAGATTAATTTAGGCCTGACATTTAGGACAATAGACACTGCTTCTTTGAGATAAACGTATTTCTTTTAAATGGGAAGAACACTTCTTACAAGCCTTTCCTGCTCTACCATAAACCATTAATTCATTTTTAAAATAACCTGGCTTATTATCGCTTCCCACAAAATCTTTTAAGGTGGTGCCTCCTTTGTCTATGGAGTTTTGTAGTAGCTCCTTAATTGAAAACGCCAGAAGGTCATATTGCTTGCGACTAATATTACCGGCTTTTTTTTGTGGTCTAATCCCTGCTAAGAATAAAGCTTCAGAAGCGTAGATATTACCCACACCAGCAAGCACTTTTGCATTCATAATAAAATTTTTTAATGGAACTTTTCTTTTTCTAGAAACTTGGAATAAATATTCTCCTGAAAAAGAATTACCCAAAGGCTCTGGTCCAAGATCTATTAAAAGAGGGTGAACTTCAGGATCTTTAGCCCACAAAAAAGACCCAAACTTTCTAGGGTCAGTAAATCTAATTATCGAGAAGATTCTCCTTAAGATCTTTTTTGGGAACCTTCCATCGTAATTTGGATTCTCTAATCGAGATCCTCTCTATAGGTAGGTTTAATATATGAGGTTCTATGCCTCTTAAGGTTGTCTCAACTTCAGGGAGTTCCGGCACCTCTTATTATTTCATCTGAGAACTTACATTAAATAAGTCTTCTGGACTCAGTGAACCAACGGATAATTTAAGTCTAAGTACTGAGATTACGTAATCGTAACGTGATTTAGCATAATCTCTTTGAGCTGCATAAAGCCCTCTCTCTGATTGCAACAAATCTACTACGTTTCTAGTACCCACCTCAAATCCAATTTGGGTTGCTTCCAGAGCTGAATTTGCTGATTTAAGTGCTTGTTTTCTTGCTGTTACATTGGCTGATTGGGTCTGAACATCGAAATGATTAGATCTAACCTCTCTGATAACAGACCTTTCGGTAAATAAAGTTTGTTCTTTGCTTCTATCATACTGGGCATAGGCTTGCCTGCGAGCTGAACTAACTGCACCTCCAGAAAAAATAGGCATGCTAACTTGAATAGCATACTGTCGGTTATCAGATTCTAATCCATATAAAGGATTTTGAATAAATCCACCAAATTTTCCTTGCCTGCTGGTGCTTTTAGTAACTCTACCAACAATATCAATTTTAGGTAAATGAGCAGAACCGCTAGCTCTGGCACTACTTTTTGCTGCTGTAGTATTTAAGTGAGCCGCTTTGAGTTGAAAATTGTTAGCTAAACCGATCTTTACCCACTGCTCTCTATCTATTGGATCAGGTGGGGGGGTAGGGTAATCATCTATTAAAGGTGATAACAATGGTAAGTTCCCACCAATAATTGCTGAGAGAGCTTCTCTAGAAGAATCTAGTTGAGCTTCTCTTGTAATTCTTCCAACTACACTTAAATCGTAAGCAGCTTGAGTGTCTTGGACTTCTGTAATAGATGCCAGTCCTACATCAAACCTCTTTTTTGCTTGGTCCCTTTGTCTTCCAATCGCTTCTACTTCAGCCTTAGCAGCACTTAAACTATCCATTGCATAAAGTACATTGAAATAGCTAGTAGCTACTCGGATCATAGTTTCTTGTTGTTGGTAGGCAAATTCAGCCGTTGCACTTTGAGTTAAAGCTTTACCTTGTCTGAATTGAAACCACCTATCTAAACGGAAAAGTGGCTGTTGGAGCGAACCCGAATAATTGTTTGAGTTATACTCGTCCAACAAGGTTTCTTCTAATCTGTATTCGTTCCATCCTGTTGAACCAGAAATACTGAGCGAGGGCAATAACCCTGCTCTTCCTTGCACCTTGTATTCTTTTCCTGCTCTAAAGGAAGCCTCTGCAGCTTTAAATGTTGGATCGTTTATGAGTGCAAGTTCATAGATATCCTTTAAATCTTCAGCCCAAGTTTGAGATATAGATAACCCAACGATACTGAAAATAACTAATAGTTTCTGTAATTTTGTTTTTATCATCTTTAAACCTCGTTTAGTAGGTGTATTACTCAAGTATAACACCTAATCGTCTTTTACCCAATTTTTTTGCTATTTAGTGCTAAAACAACACTCTTTTAATGCCTAGATGGATATAATACTTAGGGTAAATAAATCTTAAATGAAACTGAGTTCATCTAAATTTCCAGCTCCAAAAAATAACCTCAAAGACTCTGAGAAGATGGAGCAATTTGCTGCATCAAAAAAAATATATGTAACTGGCTCTAGAGAAGATTTGAATGTGCCTATGAGAGAAATAAGTCAAACTTCTCTCAATGGAGATATAGCAGAGCAAGGAAATCCAGAGTTATGGGTTTATGATACCTCAGGACCCTACACCGACCCTGAAGTCAAAATTAATCTTTCTAAAGGCCTTAAACCAAATAGACTGAACTGGATTAAAGAACGAGGAGATTCTGAAGAACTTCCTAAAAGATCCTCTTCTTATGCTAAACAACAAATTGAATCAGAAGACTTAACAGGCCTAACCTTTCCTAATCTACCTAAGGCACGGCGGGCAAAGACTGGAAAAAACATAACTCAACTGCATTACGCTAGGAAAGGTCAAATAACCCCGGAGATGGAATTTATAGCTATTCGTGAGAATCAAGGTTTAAAAGAAGCAAAAGAGAGAGGTTTGATCTCAAATCGCCATATGGGAGAGTCTTTTGGAGCGAAGATTCCAGAAGAGATAACGCCGGAGTTTGTAAGAGACGAAGTTGCTGCTGGAAGAGCAATAATACCTTTAAATATAAATCACCCTGAATCTGAACCTATGATTATCGGTAGAAATTTTAAAATAAAGGTTAATTCGAATATAGGAAACTCTGCGGTGACCTCTTCCATAGAAGAGGAAGTGCATAAGATGACTTGGTCAACAAAATGGGGAGCTGACACTGTAATGGATTTATCCACCGGGAAGCACATACACCAAACAAGAGAATGGATTATTAGAAATTCTCCGGTTCCAATTGGTACAGTCCCCATATATCAGGCTTTAGAGAAGGTAAATGGAGTTGCTGAAGACCTAAACTGGGAGGTTTTTAGGGATACTCTTATAGAGCAAGCTGAACAAGGTGTTGATTACTTCACTATTCATGCTGGCGTTTTATTAAGGTACATACCTATGACAGCAGAGAGATTAACTGGCATTGTATCCAGGGGTGGATCAATCATGGCCAAATGGTGCCTCTCGCATCATCAGGAAAACTTTCTTTACACTAATTTCGAAGAGATATGTGAAATCATGAAAGCTTATGATGTTTCTTTTTCTTTAGGTGATGGATTAAGACCTGGTTCAATTGCGGATGCTAATGATGAGGCTCAATTTTCTGAATTAAATACCTTAGGTGAGCTAACAAAAATTGCTTGGAAACATGATGTCCAGGTTATGGTTGAAGGACCTGGTCATGTTCCTATGCAAATGATTAAGGAAAATATGGATAAGCAACTGGAAATTTGCCATGAAGCACCTTTTTATACTTTAGGCCCTTTAACTACTGATATTGCCCCTGCTCACGATCACCTTACGTCAGCTATAGGGGCAGCCATGATAGGTTGGTTTGGATGTGCAATGCTTTGTTATGTAACGCCCAAAGAACATCTAGGTCTACCTAATAAAGAAGATGTTAAGGAAGGTTTAATTGCTTATCGTATAGCAGCTCACGCAGGCGATTTAGCTAAAGGTCATCCTGCAGCCCAATTAAGAGACAATACTTTATCTAAAGCTAGATTTGAATTCCGTTGGGAAGACCAGTTCAATTTAGGCTTAGACCCAGAAAAAGCAAAACAATTCCACGACGAGACCTTACCAAAAGAGTCTGCCAAGGTAGCACATTTCTGTTCTATGTGTGGTCCTAAATTCTGTTCTATGAAAATTACCCAAGAAGTCAGAGAATATGCTAAAAATAACACTGAAAAAATAGATCTTGTAGATATTGAAGCAATAGAAAAGGGTTTAAAACAGAAATCTAAAGAATTCAAAGAACAGGGCTCGAAGATATATCATGAATTATAATTTTTAAAAGGAGAAACTATGACTATACAAGTAGGGGATAAGCTACCTCAAATTACAGTGAGTACCATGACCGATGAGGGGCCTAAACCAGTATCAATGGAAGAACTTTGTGCTGGGAAAAAAGTAGTTCTATTTGCAGTTCCAGGAGCATTTACGCCGACCTGCAGTGTTCAACATCTACCTGGTTTCGTTACTAATGTGGGTAGTCTAAAAGATAAAGGGGCTGATGTTGTAGCCTGTATTTCTGTAAATGACCCTTTTGTAATGGCAGCTTGGGGTAAGGATAGGAATGTCGGTGAAGATGTTCTGATGCTTTCTGATGGTAATGCTGAGTTCACTTCCGCAATAGGTTTAGAGATGGATGGTTCTGGTTTTGGGCTGGGAACCAGGTCTCAACGCTATGCGATGATTATTGACGATGGTGTGGTTTCTACCTTAAATGTAGAAAACGGTCCTGCCCTTGAAGTAAGTTCCGCAGAAGCAATTCTTGAAGTTTTATAATTATTTATGACAAAGCCTGTTTACGACATAGGTCAGATATGTGAGCTAGATCGATGGGAAACTTTTCTAAATGGACAACCCCATGATATTTTCACAAGATTAAGAAAAGAAGCACCAATTTATTGGCATGAAGAACAGCTTCCTTTTGAACATGGCTTCTGGGCTCTAACTAAGCATGAAGACATAGTAAGGGTTTCAAAAGATCCACAGACTTTTTCTTCATCTCAGCCGGGTATTTTAATGACTTACGGAGATCCTGAAGTTGCTGATCCCGCAGCCACTGCAGCATTAGTTAGCAATATGATTGCCATGGATCCACCACAACACACTGTTTATAGAAAGATGGTTTCACCTAAATTTAGTCCTAGGTCTTTAAAGGATATGGAAGATGGATTAAGAAATAAGGTTAAAGAATTGCTTGATGAGGCATCCAAACAAAAGGAGTTTAACTTTGTAACTGAAATATCAGAAAAAATTCCTTTATGGGTTTTGTGTGAAATGATGGGAATAGAGGAGTCGCAAAGACAAAAAGTAAGAGAAATAGTTAATAACCTGACTGACGCTTCCTCAAATCAAAATCCAGATAATGCCATAGAGATATGGGTGAATTACATGGAGCTTTTCAAAATGGGTAGGGATATGATCGAGGAAAGGCGCAAGAATCCAACAGACGACTTAATGAGTCTTGTTGCTAATACTGAGGTTGAGGGAGAGGGATTACCGCAAGAACTATTAGATGGCTTTATGTTGCTTATGGTAATTGCTGGAAATGAAACCACTCGTAACACTATAACAGGTGGCTTAATAGCTCTGAGTCAGAACCCCGAGGAGAGACAAAAATTAATAAATGATCCAAGTTTAATATCTAATGCTGCTGATGAAATGCTTCGCTGGGTGAGTTCAGTTATCTATATGAGAAGAACTGCTGCTTGTGATACTGAAATAAGAGGTCAATCAATAAAAAAAGGGGATAAGCTTATTATGTGGTACGGAGCAGCCAATAGAGATGAAGAAGTTTTTAAAGATGCTCATCTCTTTAAGGTAGATAGAGAGGATGCGGCGAAACATATAGCCTTTGGTGCAGGTCAACATCTCTGTCTAGGGCACCGGCTTGGAAAGCTACAAATAAAGATTCTCTATGAAGAGTTGTTAGCACGTTTCCCCAATATAGAAGTTATTTCAGAACCAACGAGAATCCCATCAAATTTCCTCGATGGTATTTCTCATTTAAAAGTCAGAATTTAAGCCAAGGTTAATGTTAACCAAAGCAGACGATTATCCTATTCATCAACTCCCAATACCTATTTCAGAAGTTGGTAGTGAAAGAAACTTCTACGATAGGTACTTTTTCAATGGGTATAACCAAGAAGGCGATATCTTTTTCGCTGTCGCACTATGTCTTTACCCCAATCTAAATATTATGGATGGGTCTTTTGTTTTCATTTATGAAGGCATTCAACACAATTACAGATACTCAAGAATCCTTGATCAAGAGAGGCTCAATACCAAGGTAGGTGCTTTAGAGGTTCAAGTCATAGAACCTTTAAAAAAACTTAAGGTTTCTGTTGAAGATAAAGAGAAAAACTTTTTTGCAGATTTAACCTTTAATTCTAGGTTTGAAGCTATGCAGGAGCCTAGGATGACAATGAAATCCGGTCCAAGAATAACTATGGATAGCACTAGGCTAACGCAACATGGAAGATGGAAAGGAAAAATTCAATTCCAAGAGGAAAAAATAATAATTGAACCAGAAACCTACATGGGTTCAAGGGATAGGTCTTGGGGAGTAAGGCCTGTAGGATTACCAGATAGCCAGCCTTCGGCTCCAGCACAAATGCCACAATTCTATTGGCTGTGGTGTCCTGCAAACTTCAAAAAATTCGCTAGCCATACTTTCTTTGTAGATGATGAAAAAGGAAACCCAATTAACAGTCATGCCGTTATTCAAAAAAACCAAACAGATGTCCTGGTTAATCTTTCAAAGGAAGTTACTTATAAATCAGGAACTAGAAGGGTTTCAAAAGCAACCTTTGTAGCAGAAAATTCTGAGGGAACTCAAGTCAAGACAATTATAGAGCCAAAATACAACATGTTTATGTGTGGTTTAGGTTACATGCATCCTGAATGGGGTCATGGTCATTTCAAAGGAGAAAATGAAAGTCATTATGACTTTTATGATTTAAAAAGTGATCCTCATGATCCACCTTTTTTGCATATTCAGGCAATTAGCAAAATCCAGATTATTAAAGAAGGGACAACAACAGAAGGGTGTGGAGTTTTAGAGCAGTTGCTTATTGGCAGGCATAAACCAAGTAATTTTGAAGACATTCTAGATCTAGCTAAATGATTCATGGAACAAAACAAGATAAAATTTTAGGACAAGAATTTTCAGTTTTTTTATCCAAGAAACTTAAAAAAAAATTTTCATTCTTAACTATTCAAAGAATTTTTGGTGGGGCTTCTAGAGAAACTTATCGTGTTGCATTAAAAGATGAAGATCAAAGCACCGCTAACTTCATTTATCGTAGATCTCAGAATAGCTCTCTTATAGAAACTGACCAAAAAACAGAATATTTTGCTTATTCTGATTTTCAGGAAACAGAAGTTCCTGTCCCAAGACTTGTAGTCCTTGAAGAGTCTTCAGATGTATTAGGAGCACCTTTTATGGTGATGGAAGAGTTACCAGGGAAGGTAGCTAGCCCTTTTGATAAAGAGGCTTATATACCCCATGAGGATGAAATAGGCAGACAGTTCTGGAAGATTCTTGGAAAAATAGCTTCTCATGATTTAACAAACTCTAAATTAAAAGAACTTTCAGAAGTAAAGACTTTACACGATTGTTGGAAAGAGCAGTTGGAATATTGGGTTGAGGTTATTCGTAAAGATTCTCTTGGTGTGGAGCCTATACTTGAAGCAGCAATCAGGGAATTACAAAGATCTGAACCCTTACCCGCAACTCGGTTAAGTATTGTTCATGGCGATTACAGGAATGGAAATTTCTTATTTGAAGGAAAACGGATTACAGGAATACTTGATTGGGAAATGGCCCACATTGGTGACCCTTTAGAGGATTTGGGATGGGCTCTATCAGAAATTTGGTGTTGGGAAAAGAAAGAAACTCCAGCTTATTTAATAAAAAGAGAAGAAGCTTTAGATATTTGGTCCCAGGAAAGCAAAATAGAAATAAATAAAGATTCTCTGTTTTGGTGGGAACTTTTTGCTTGTGTAAAAGGATTAGCTATTTGGATATCAGCGGGACATGAATTTTCTACTGGAAGTAATACAGACCCAGTTAATCTTTTCTCAGCCTGGGTACCAGGAGATATACATTTAGAAATTATTTTAGATAAGCTTGAATCCTTATTGTAAAAATATGAAACCTGAGATAAATAAAACATTACAAACTTTAGCTCAAGAATTAATTCAAAGATTTTCTCCTCTATTAGAAGATGAATATGAACAATCAAGATTAAATTCTTGGGGTACTTTACTTTTTTTGGCTTCCATGGATTTAGATGAAGCAGTAAAAAATCTTATTGAAGAAAATAATATGATTAAGGATTTTCTAGAAAAGTACGTTAAAGATATAAAAGACAAAAAACTTATCCAAGATGCAGACGTTCTTGTCGGACAAAAAGATTTTGACTACAACTTGTCTAGTCTAGATGAGTTAAATCAAAGGTATAGGGGTTTACTGGTCAGAGCTCAAACTCATTTTGAAAAAGAACAAAATCTAGTAGCTTTAAAAAATTCTTGGAAGATCTTACGAATAATGCATGGCCATAGAAAAGTAAGCCATTTATTAACTTTGTTAAGGGAGTAGGGGTAGTATTAATAAAATATTAAATAAACTTAGAAAAAATATATTTATAGATAAGAAACCACAAATGCTACTGAACCTAACATAGAAACAAAGACAAGACTATTTGCATAATGT